>OMED01000038.1_pt1 | contig 88384 bp, 74 predicted proteins | sample 1673411 | NCBI WGS metagenome assembly OMED01 (sample SAMEA103958110, study PRJEB25191) | human gut metagenome | reverse complement strand
CACGCAATTTACTTTCGCTGCCGTCTCTCTCGAAACAGCTTGCATATATTACCACCTGTTCTACCTTTTGTCAAGCGGTTTTTAAGGATTATTTCTGATTTTTTTCATCTTCCGGATGAAGCTTCGGGTCCCGCGTCTTTTCCTTCTTCAAGCGCTTCCTCAGAAGCCCTCTGCTGCTGGGAAACAGCGTCAGATAGCCTACGTCCAGGCACTTAAGACTTGCAAGATGGAGGATCAACAGCACAAGCCCCACCGTCAGTCCACTGATACCGAAAAACGACGCCAGCACGCCCATGCCGAACCGCCAGACCCGAATGGCTTCCGCCAGATCCCGGTTGGGCAGGACAAAGCCGCACACGCCCGCCGCGCTGATCACCACCAGTGCCACAGGAGAGATCAGCCTCGCTTCCACCGCCGCCGTTCCCACCACAATACCGCCGATGGTGGAGACCGCCTGTCCAATGGCCTGCGGCAGGTGAATTCCGGATTCCTGCAGCAGCTCATAGGCAATCAGCAGCCCCAGAACCTCCGCCGCTGTGGAAAACGGCACCATTTCTTTATTCAATAGGATAATGTTCAGCAGCTGCTGGGGTATCCAGTCCTGATGGAAGCTGACGAACGCAATATAGATTGCCGGCAGCAGCAGTCCCGTCAGCAGTGCGCCGTAGCGAAGGATTCGGATGCAGGACGCCAGCACATAATCCCGGCCCCTGTCCTCCGGGCTTTCCAGCAGATAGCCCAGCGTTGCCGGGGCAAGATAGGCCAGTGGCAGTCCGTCCACCAGCAGTCCGACCCGGCCGTCCAGCATCCCCTGACAGAAGCGGTCGGGACGCTCCGTGTATTGCAGCAGCGGAAACGCCGTGGCGCGGGAACCGGTGACGTACTCCTCCACTGCCGACGGCGACAGAAAGCCGTCGATGTCTATGGTATCCAGCCGCCGCTTCATGCGTTTCACCAGTTCCGGGTTTGTAATGCCCTCCACCCACGCGACCGTCACGTTGGTCAGCGACCGGCAGCCAACCTTTGTTTCGTACAATCGCAGATCCGGCGTCCGCAGATGGCGGCGGATCAGGCTGGTATTGACCCGGATGGTTTCTACAAAGGCGTCCTTCGGCCCCTTCACCGTGTTTTCCACTTCCGGGGAGGACGGTCCCCGCTTGACGCCGGTTTTTACCTCAAAAGCGAGAGCGCCCACGCCGGGGAACAGGACGATGCAGAAGCCATTCACCAGCTTCAGCGCCACCTCGTCCACATCCTCGCAGACGGATACCGCCGAGTTATAGACAGCGCCGTGGAGGGCGGCGTCGTAGGCTTCCTCCAGATTTCCGGAGAGATTTTCCGAAATCGGTCGGAACACGTACTCCGAAATATCCCCGCCGGAGGTCAGGCCGTCGATGTAGTAGGCATAGAGGGTATTTCCGTCGCAGCGCAGGGTTCGGGTCACGAAATCTCCCGCTTCGGCAAATCGGCTTTTGATCTGTTCATCTGTCATGACTTCCCCTCCTCCAGGGAAGTATGCCCGGATTTTGGCGGAATATCATTGCTTTTTTGACTTTATAATGCTATAGTAAAGTGTTATGAAATTCTGGAGGGTACTGCAATGAGCCAAATCGGAGAGATCAAAAAATTGTCTGATACCCGGTTTCTGAACTTTTATGAATTCGAGGCCGTCCACCGGGACGGAACGTCCGCGCCTTATTTTGTCGCTTCCCGGGCAAAGAAAATCGAGCAGCTCAAGGCCGTTTCTCACGAGAACAAGCCCGACGGCGTCGTTCTTTTCGGCGTTTACGGAGAGAAAAAGGACAGGGTCGTCCTCGTCCGCCAGTACCGTTACCCCCTGGGGGATTACGTCTACGAATTCCCCGCCGGTCTTGTGGAAAGCGGCGAAGACATGGTGGCCGCCGGTATCCGGGAAATGTACGAGGAAACCGGGCTTATCTTTACCCCGGTGGACGCGGGCGCCTGTTCCCGGCCGTTTTTCACCACCATCGGCATGACCGACGAAAGTTGCGGCACCGTATTCGGCTATTGCAGCGGCGAACCGACCTCGGCGCATCAGGAGTCGTCGGAGGACATTCAGGTGCTCATCGCCGACCGGGCGGAGTGCCGACGGATCCTGCGGGAGGAAAACGTGGCCATTATGTGCGCGTACATGCTGATGCACTTCATTGCCGGTGAGGGCGACCCTCTGGCATTTCTGAAGAACGAATAAGGGAGGCTTTTTATGTCCCACGTTATCGCCGCCGTATCCACCGGCGCTTCTGTTTCCGCCATCGGCATCATCCGCCTGTCGGGTGACGGGTGCATCGCGGTCGCGGATAAGGTATTTACATTGAACAGCGGAAAATCCCTTGTGGAATCTCCCGACCGCCGTCTGGTTCTCGGAACCCTTCACGACAAGCAGCGCCGGGTCATTGACCAGTGCATGGCAGTGGTCTCCCGCGCGCCCCACTCCTACACCGGCGAGGACACGGTGGAATTTCACTGCCATGGCTCCCCTGCCGTGCTGGCGGCAGGGCTGGAGGCTCTGTATCTCGCCGGGGCGCTTCCCGCCAAGCGGGGGGAATTCACCAAGCGCGCCTTTCTCAACGGAAAAATGGATCTGACCCAGGCGGAAGCCGTCATCGATCTCATTGAAGCGGATACCGCCGACGCCGCCGCCAACGCCGCGGGGCAGGTGGGCGGCAAGCTGCAAAAGCAGCTCGCGCCCATTTACGACGATCTGACCAATCTGTGCAGCCATTTCCACGCGGTGCTGGACTACCCCGACGAGGATATCGAGGATTTTGGGCTTGAACAGTACAACACAAGCCTTCGCGGCGACGCAAAAGCGCTGTATGCCCTGCTGCAAACCTACGGTCAGGGGCGTATCCTCCGGCAGGGCGTGGCCGCCGCCATTGTGGGCAAACCCAATGTGGGCAAATCCAGTCTTCTGAACGCGCTGGCAGGGTTTGACCGCTGCATCGTCACCGACGTTCCCGGCACCACCCGGGATACGGTGGAGGAAACGGTGCTGCTGGGTTCCACCCGTCTGCGGCTCATTGACACTGCCGGTATCCGGGAAACCGCCGATACCGTGGAGGCCATGGGCGTCCGGCGTTCCCGGGAAGCGGTGGAAAACGCCGATCTGGTGATCTTCGTCTGCGACGGCTCCCAGCCGTTGGACGAAGAAGATCAGGTCATCATCGATCTGTGCATGGAGCAGGAGAATGCGGTGGCGCTCATCAACAAAACCGACCTTGGCAGCGCCGTGGAGCCGGGAGAGCTGCCCTTCCTGAACGTCATTCCCATCTGCGCGAAAACCGGCGAGGGGCTTGACCAGCTTGCGGACGCCGTTGATACCATGTTTGAAAACGAAACGCCCTGCGACGGCTCCATTCTCACCAACGCCCGGCAGTTCGACGCCATCCGCCGGGCCTACGAAGCCATGCTTCGGGCTCTTCAGGGCCTGCAGCTGGGCGTCACTCCCGACGCGGTGCTCACCGACGTGGAGCAGGCCATGGAAGCCATGGGCGAGATCACCGGCGCAACCGTCCGGGAGGACATCACCGCACGAATTTTCGAGCGGTTCTGCGTGGGAAAATAACCGAAAAAGGATGATATCCGTATGATTTACCTTGACAATTCCGCCACCACCCGCCCCTGTTCGGAGGCAGTGGAGGCCATGACAAAAGCGTTGACTGAAAACTGGGGCAATCCCAGCGCTCTGTACGATTTCGGCATCCGCGCCGCCCGGGAACTGCGTACCGCCCGCCACGCCGTCGCCGCCGCCATGGGGGCGGAACCTGACCGGGTGTTCTTCACCTCCGGCGGCACGGAAGCCGACAACTGGGCCGTGTTCGGCACCGCGAAGCGCATGGGCAAGCGGGGAAAGCACATCGTCACCACCGCTATCGAGCATCACGCTATCTTAAACTGCATGAAGGATCTGGAATCTCAGGGCTTCTCCGTGACCTATTTGCAGCCGGACAGTCTGGGGCGCATCTCCGTGGACGCGCTGAAAGCCGCTCTGCGGAAGGACACCATTCTGGTTTCCGTCATGATGGTCAACAACGAGGCCGGTTCCGTCATGCCCATTCAGCAGATGGCGCGGCTGACCCACCGGCTCTGCCCCGACGCAATTTTCCACACCGACGCGGTGCAGGGCTTCCTGAAAGTCCCCTTCTCCGCGAAGACACTGGGCGCGGACCTGATCTCCGTTTCTTCCCATAAAATTCACGGCCCCAAGGGCTGCGGCGCGCTGTATATCTCTCCCCGACTGAAGTCCTTCCCGGCGCTGCTGCAAGGCGGCGGTCAGGAGGGAGGCTACCGCAGCGGCACGGAAGCGACCCCGGCCATTTTCGGCTTCGCCGCCGCCTGCACCGCCCTGTCCGCTACTTTTAACGCGGACGCCGCCCGGGAAAAGGCACTGCTTTCGCATGCCGTTTCCCAACTTTCCAAGCTGGACGGGCTGGTCGTCAACGGCGCTCACGACGCGCCACACATCCTGTCCCTGTCCGTCCCCGGCGTACCCACCCAGAACACCATCAATATTCTGCAAGACCACGGCATCTGCGTTTCCGCCGGTTCCGCCTGTGCCAAGGGGCACCGCAGCCATGTGCTGGAAGCCATGGGGCTGCCTCCGGAGATCATGGACGGCTCCTTCCGGGTCTCCCTGTGCTGGGACACCACCGCCGAGGAGCTGGACACTCTCGTTTCGGTCATCCGGGAGGAGATCATTCCCCGGGCAAGATGACGCTTTCCAGTCTTCCGATTCCGCCTGTGCCGATCGACGATTTTGCGGAAAATGCAATCACGCGACGAAAAAGTTGCAGATACCCCTTGTTTTTTCCGCCCGGTTCTGTTACAATTCGGGCATACTTTGGAATCTCTGAACAAATCGTCTTCGGCTGAGCAGCGGATCTTTTTCCCCAGCTGTGCGGTTTCAAAAGCGGGAAATACATACAGTATTCCTCCGCTTCTGAAACCTTCATCTGGTGAAAAATCTCTCGCTGTCAGCTCTCGCCGATTTGTCCAGAGCTTCCCAATCTTTCATGGAGGGACATTTGTTCATGAGTTATGTTGACGAGACCCTTGCCCGGGTCAAAAAGCAAAATCCCGACCAGCCCGAATTCAATCAGGCGGTCTATGAAGTTCTGGAATCTCTGCGCCCCGTAATTGAGAAAAACGAGGATGCTTACCGCCGTGACGCCCTGCTGGAGCGTCTGACCACCCCCGAGCGCGCCGTTCTGTTCCGGGTTCCGTGGGTGGACGACAAGGGTCAGGTTCAGGTGAACAACGGCTATCGCGTCCAGTTCAACAGCGCCATCGGACCCTATAAGGGCGGTCTGCGCTTCCATCCCAGCGTTACCTTAAGCGTCATCAAGTTTCTGGGCTTTGAGCAGGTGTTCAAGAACAGCCTCACCGGTCTGCCCATCGGCGGCGGCAAGGGCGGCTCCGACTTTGACCCCAAGGGCAAGTCCGACCGGGAGGTCATGGCCTTCTGCCAGAGCTTCATGACGGAGCTGTACAAGTACATCGGCGCGGATACCGACGTTCCCGCCGGTGACATCGGCGTGGGCGGCCGGGAGATCGGCTACCTGTTCGGCCAGTACAAGCGCATCCGCAATCTGTACGAGGGCGTGCTCACCGGCAAGGGTCTTTCCTACGGCGGCAGCCTTGCCCGTACCCAGGCCACCGGCTACGGTCTGCTGTACCTGACGGACGAAATGCTCCGCTGCAACGGCAAGTCCCTGGAGGGCAAGACCGTTGTAGTCTCCGGCGCGGGCAACGTGGCGACCTACGCCATCGAAAAAGCCTGGCAGCTGGGCGCCAAGCCCGTCACCTGTTCCGATTCCACCGGCTGGATCTACGATCCCGACGGCATCGATGTGGCCACCCTCATCGACGTCAAGCAGGTGCGCCGCGCCCGCCTGACCGAGTATGCCAAGGCACGCCCCAACTCCGTCTACCACGAGGGCAAGGGCGTGTGGACGGTGAAGTGCGACGTGGCGCTGCCCTGCGCCACCCAGAATGAGCTTCTGCTGGACGACGCCAAGACGCTGGTGGCAAACGGCTGCTTCGCCGTGGCCGAGGGCGCGAACATGCCCACCTCTCTGGACGCCACCGCCTACCTGCAGGAGCACGGCGTTCTGTTCTGCCCCGGCAAGGCCTCCAACGCCGGCGGCGTCGCCACCTCCGCACTGGAAATGGCCCAGAACTCCGAGCGCCTCAGCTGGACGTTTGAGGAAGTGGACGCCAAGCTGAAGACCATCATGGTGAATATTTTCCACAATCTGGACAACGCCGCCAAGGAATACGGCATGGAGGGCAACTACGTTGCCGGCGCCAATATCGCCGGTTTCCTGAAAGTCGCCGACGCCATGACCGCACAGGGCATCGTGTAAGAATTCAATATCTTTACAGCCCCAACCTGACGGTTGGGGCTGTACTTTTTTATATTGGGCTTCAATCGGGCAGCGTGTCCCCCAGATTCCGGAGGAATGCCTTGACCTCCTTCCGATTTTTCAGGACGATCGTTTTGGCGTGCTTCGCCTGCGCAAGATACATGTAATTGCGCACCCGGTTGTTTTTGTTGTAATCCCAGATCCATTTCACAAAGGACAGATCGAACCGTTCGGGGCAGCCCTGCGCCATGTCGGGACGCGCCTTCCCGTAATTGCCGAACACCCGCTGGCACATCCCCCGCAGGCATGCCCAGCGGCCAAAATCCAGATAAATGACGGTGTCGCATTTCGCCAGCCGCATTTCCATGGTGCGGCTGTAATTTCCGTCGATGATCCAGCCGTCCATGTTCATCGCCATGGCAAGCCGGGAGTCAAATTCCTCCCGGGTCACATTTCGCCAGCCCTCTTTCCACCACAGCTGGTCAAGATGCACCACCGGCAGACCCAGCTTTTCCCCCAAAGCCACGGCAAGGGTGGATTTTCCGCTGCCGGAGCAGCCAATAATCAGAATTTTCTCCATATTCCTCCATATTATGTAAACTTATGTCCTCTGAAACAGACCTGCCCGCAGGCAGGTCTGCTATTTTCTTCACGATTCTCAGTACGCGACGCCCCAGTAAATCATATGCTTGGCGGGCTTTCCGCAGCAGGCGCAGGTGTCGCCCAGATGCTCCTGCTTCAGGGGCATACACCGGGAGGACATTCCGGCGACCTCTTTCATCTTCAGCTCGCAGGCCTCGTCGCCGCACCACATGGTCTTGATGAAGCCGCCGTTCTTCTGCTGAAGCTCCTTGGCTTCCTCAATGGAGTGTGCCTCGAAGATGTGCTCCTCCAGATTCTTCTTTGCCTTCTCGTACATGCCTTTCTGCACCAGCTCCAGCTGGGCTTCCACGGCCTGTTCCAGCTCTTCCAGCTTGATGACGGTCTTCTCGCCGTCGTTCCGGCGCACCAGAATGCACTGGCCGTTTTCCAGATCTCTCGGGCCGCACTCCACCCGCAGAGGCACGCCCTTCATCTCATACTCGGCGCACTTCCAGCCCATGGAGTTGTCGGAATCGTCCACCTTCACCCGGAATCCGGCGTTCACCAGACGCTCTTTCAGCTGCGCCGCCGCTTCCAGAACGCCGGGCTTGTGCTGAGCGATGGGCAGAATGATGACCTGAATGGGGGCGATCTTGGGGGGCAGAACCAATCCGTTATTATCGCCGTGGGTCATGATCACCGCGCCGATCATCCGGGTCGTGCTGCCCCATGAGGTCTGGAAGGGGTACTGCTGCTTGTTGTCCCGGCCGGTAAAGGTGACATTATAGGCACGGCTGAACTTGTCGCCGAAGTAGTGGGAGGTCGCGCCCTGAAGCGCCTTGTGATCCTTCATCATGCACTCCACGGTGTAGGTCGCTTCGGCGCCGGCGAACTTCTCCTTCTCGGTCTTCTGGCCGGGCACCACAGGGATGGCCAGAACATTTTCAAAGAAATCGGCGTAGCACTTCAGCTGCTGCTCCGTCTCGGCCTTGGCTTCCTCGGCGGTCTCATGGATGGTATGACCCTCCTGCCACCAGAATTCCCGGGAACGCAGGAAGGGGCGGGTGGTCTTCTCCCAGCGGATGACGGAGCACCACTGGTTGTACAGCATGGGCAGCTGCCGGTAGGTCTGCAAAATGTTCGACCAGTGGTCGCAGAACATGGTCTCGGAGGTGGGACGGAAGGCCAGACGTTCTTCCAGCTTCTCACTGCCGCCCATGGTGACCCATGCCACCTCGGGGGCAAATCCGTTGACCAGCTCGCCTTCCTTTTTCAGCAGGCTTTCCGGGATCAGCACGGGCATTGCCACGTTCTCATGGCCGGTTTTCTTGAATTCGCCGTCCATGATCCGCTGCATATTCTCCCAGATGGCGTAGCCATAGGGGCGCAGAATGGTAAAGCCCTTGACGGAGGCGTACTCCACCAGTTCGGCCTTCCGGCACACGTCCGTGTACCACTGCGCAAAATCGACCTCCATGTCGGTGATCTGCTCCACCTTTTTCTCTTTTGCCATATTTCCTCATCCTCTCAGAATGCCAAATCTTGATACTCTATTATAGCACCATTGTCAAGGGTCTGCATAGGATGAAGCAGATGTTTTTCATAAAAATTTTCCGCTCAGGAGGCGCTTATGACAAAGGTTACGCTGTACTTGGAGCCGGCCGTGGCTCTGTTTTATTCCCGGGTCGCCGACTGGGCAGGACTGCCGTTGGAGCAGGTGCTCTGCGACAGCCTTTACAAGCTGGCGGGGGAATTGAGTCTGGAGGCACTGCAAAACCGGGAGGAAAACCCATTGTAATTTTCTCCCGGATTTGCTATACTAAAGAAAATAGTACTCCGCCGGTTTCCCGGCAGATATAGAAATTCGGAGGTTCCTCTATGAAATCTATCCGTGAAATTTACAAAACCGGCAAAGGCCCCTCGTCCTCCCATACCATGGGGCCGGAACGTGCCGCGAACTATTTTAAGAACGCCCACCCGCAGGCCGACGGCTTCCGGGTGATCCTCTACGGCTCTCTGAGCAAAACCGGCGTGGGCCACGGCACCGACCGGGTGCTGCGGGAGGTCCTCGCCCCCGTCCCCACGGAGATCGTGTTCTCCGACGAGGCGCTCCCCGCCTCCGCCCACCCCAACACCATGGACCTGATCGCTCTGAAAAACGGGGCGGAAGCGGACAGGCTGCGGGTGGAATCCATCGGCGGCGGCGATATCCGCATCCCCGGTCAGACGGATTCCGAGAGTGAAGAAGTCTACGTGGAGCATTCCTTCGCGGAAATCGCCGATTTCTGCAAATGGCGCTACATCCAGACTCTCAGCGACTATGTGGAGCTGAACGAAGGGCCGGAGATCTGGGCGTTCCTTCTGGACGTCTGGCAGACCATGAAGCAGTCCATCGACGAGGGTCTTTCCAAAACCGGCGTGCTTCCCGGCGGCCTGAACGTCCAGCGCAAGGCAAAATACCTGTACGAGCAGCACCCCGGTGACGAAAATCCGGCCATGAAGGAATTTCAGATGATCGCCGCTTACGCCTACGCCGTCGCCGAGCAGAACGCGGACAACGGCACCATCGTCACCGCCCCCACCTGCGGCGCCTGCGGCGTGCTGCCCGCCGTCCTCAAATACGCTCAGGTGACGAAAGGCTTTACCGACGAGCAAGTTTGCCGGGGGCTTGCCACCGCCGGCATCATCGGCAACCTGACCAAGACCAACGCCTCCATCTCCGGCGCGGAATGCGGCTGTCAGGCGGAGATCGGCACCGCCTGCTCCATGGCCGCGGCGGCACTGGCAGAGCTGTACCACCAGAATCTGGATCAGGTGGAGTACGCCGCAGAGGTCGCCATGGAGCACCATCTGGGTCTGACCTGCGACCCCATCTGCGGCCTTGTGCAGATTCCCTGCATCGAACGCAACGCCGTCGCCGCAGTCCGCGCCATGAACGCCTGCAATTTGAGCTATTTTCTCACCGGCTCCCGGAACATCAGCTACGACATGGTGTGCCGCGCCATGCGGGAGACCGGCGTCAATCTGGATCACCGCTTCCGGGAAACCAGCGAGGGCGGCCTTGCCAAGCTGTACAACCGGCGAAGGAAGCAATAATATAGTGCAAAAACCCGCTGTCATCCACCAAAATCGGATGACAGCGGGTCATTTATTTTTCGCTTTTCCTGCCGCAGCCGCCGCACCGGGAGCAGTCCCCGCAGCAGCCGTCTTTTTTCTTTCTGCGCAGCAGTAAGTACGCACAGTACCCGCCGATCAGGGCAAGCAGCAGATAATCCAGCCAGCTCATGTCAGCAGCAGCCCCACATGGTAGACCATGAATGCCGCCAGCCAGGCAACCAGACACTGTGCAAACACGATCCCCACCGTCTTCCAGCCGGATTTCAGCTCCGTCTTAATGGTGGAAACCGCCGCCACACAGGGGGTGTACAGCAGGCAGAAGGCAAGGAAGCTCGCCGCCGACGCCGTTGTAAACAGGGAGTGCAGCGCAATGCCAAGCTGTTCCGTGCTGACGCCCAGAATCACGCCGAAAGTGCTGACCACCGCTTCCTTCGCGGTGAAGCCGGACACCAGCGCCGTCACCATCCGCCAATCGCCGAAGCCCAGGGGCGCAAAGATGGGCGATACCAGCCGCCCAAGCGCGGCGAGAATGCTGTCGGCGCTGTTTTCCACCACGTTCAGCCGGGTATCGAAGGTCTGCATGAACCAGATGATGACCGTAGCCATAAAGATCACCGTAAACGCCCGGGTCAGGAAATCCTTCGCCTTCTCCCACATCAGCAGAACCACGGATTTTGCCGAGGGGAAGCGGTAATTGGGCAGCTCCATCACAAAGGGAACGGGATTGCCCTTGAATGCGGTATTTTTCAGAACCAGCGCCACCAGAATGCCCACCAAAATGCCGCCGAAATACAGTGCCAGCATCACGAGCAGCTCATGCCCCGGGAAAAACGCGGCGGCGAACAGGGTGTAAATGGGAATTTTCGCCGAGCAGCTCATGAAGGGAGTCAGCAGAATGGTCATTTTCCGATCCCGGTTGGAGGAGAGGGTTCTCGTCGCCATGATGGCGGGGACGGAGCAGCCGAAGCCCACCAGCATGGGCACGAAGCTCCTTCCGGAAAGGCCGATCTTCCGCAGCAGCTTGTCCATGACAAAGGCCACCCGGGCCATATAGCCGCTGTCCTCCAGAATGGACAGGAAGAAAAACAGCGTCACGATCAGGGGCAGAAAGCTCACCACGCTGCCCACACCGGCGAAGATGCCGTCAATGACCAGACTATGTACCACAGGGTTGATGCCGTAGGCCGTCAGTGCCCGGTCGGCCAGCAGGGTCAGGCCGTCAATGGCATAGGACATGACGTTGGACAGGAACGCACCCACCACGTTGAAGGTCAGGAAGAACACCAGTCCCATAATTGCGATAAACAGCGGGATGGCAAAGATCCGGTGGGTCAGCACCTTGTCGATCTGCATACTGCGCCGGTGCTCCCTGCTTTCCTTCGCCTTCACCACGCACTCGCCGCAGACCTTTTCGATGAAATTGTAGCGCATGTCCGCCAGCGCGGCATTTCTGTCCAGCCCGGTCTCATGCTCCATCTCGATGACGGTGTGCTCGATCAGTTCTTTTTCGTTCTGACTCAGCTCCAGCGCGTCGAAAAAGTCCTGCTCGCCCTCGATGAGCTTCATGGCGCAGAAGCGGCGGGCGATGTTGATGCGCTGGGCATGATCCTCGATGATGTGGCACACCGCATGGATGCACCGATGCACCGGCCCCTCGGGGCAGAAATCCTGCACCTTGGGCGTCACCCGGCGGGAGGCGGTGTCGATAAGCGTATCCACCAGCTCGGTGATGCCCTGATTTTTCGCCGCGGAAATGGGAACCACCGGAACACCGAGGGCTTCCGACATCTTCTGCACGTCCACACTGCCGCCGTTGCCCACCAGCTCGTCCATCATGTTCAGGGCGATCACCGTAGGCACCTGAAGCGTCAGGAGCTGAAGCGTCAGATAGAGGTTCCGCTCTATGTTGGTGGCGTCCACAATGTTGATAATGGCGTCGGGCTTGGATTTGAGGATGAAATCCCGGGTAACGATCTCCTCCTGCGTATAGGGGCGGATGGAGTAAATGCCGGGCAGGTCCACCACCTGATGGTCAGTTCCCTTGATTACGCCCGCCTTCTGATCCACCGTAACACCGGGGAAATTGCCCACATGCTGATTGGAGCCGGTAAGAGCGTTAAACAGGGTGGTTTTGCCGCAGTTCTGGTTTCCCGCCAGTGCGAAAATCATACCGTCCCCTCCTTCAGCGCGATTTTCCGGGCATCCTCCCGGCGGATGGTCAACTCATAGCCCCGCACCTGGATCTGGATCGGGTCGCCCATAGGCGCGATTTTCTGCAGCGTTACTTTTGTTCCGGGAATCAGCCCCATATCCAGAAACCGCAGGCGCAGCGGCCCCTCGCCGCCCACCTGAGAAATCACGCCGGACTGGCCGATCGTCAAGTCATCAATGGTCATCTTTCTATACCCCCAGGCAATCAATTTGCACAGCTTTTTCTGTCCGCTCTATCATATACTATTTTCCTGTAATTTGCAATATTCCCGGCGCCATCTTCCGGTAAAAAATACCCGCCCAAAATGGCAGCGAAAGAACGCCCGCATGCCTGACACAGCCAGGTATGCGTGAGTTTATTGTTCAGTTACAGTCCTGCCGCACCGGGAAGTCCGGTGCGGCAGCGATTTTTTTCAGGCAGCACCGCACAATTCGGCAAGAAGTCTCAGGCAGGATTTTTGTTCCAATTCAAAGTTCCGAAAATGGAGGAATACTGTATGTATTTCCCATTTTCGGAACTGCGGAAGTGGAGCAAAAAGACGGCTGAGACTCGCAGACGCAATTGCGCGGTGTTGCCTTCAGTTTTCCGCAAGCCCCGCATCCTGCAAATGCAGCAGAACCCCCTGTTTGACCAGTTCGTTTTGCAGGCGGGACACATCCAGCGCCGTGACGTCATCCGTCATGGCCATTGCCAGACCCGCAGCCTGCCCCGTGACCGCGCAGGCCGGAATCACGCGGGTGATATCCCACATCGCGTCGGTCACGCTGATGATCCTGCCCGCCGCCATGCAGTTGACAAGATCTTCCGTATACAGTGTGCGCAGCGGAATTTCATAAGCAGGGCCGCACTTGCGCCAGTCTCCGGCCATGCCGATGCTGTCTACAAAGGACTTGTGCGCCTCCGTATCGTCCATCTCGTATGCGCCCCGGATGCAGCGGGTCATTCTCAGCTGCGGGATCGACGCCAATGTCGCCAGACTGTGCTGCTCCGTCAGAGGGCCGCTTTTCAAAAACGCGGCAAGGCTCTGCCCATGGCACGATATCTGACGGCGGGATATCTCATCCGCATCCACGCCGGAGATACGTCCCCCCACCACCGGGTCCGGAACCGCGGGATTTTCCTCGTCCGTAGGGACATCCGCCGTGCCGACCATATGGAGCACATTTCCTTCCGCGCCCGTTTCATAAAACCACGCGGCCGGCATATTGCCCGTTTCATGCAGACGGACTGGCGCCGCGGCCTGATGGAACAGATCTGCGTCGCCGGTGGCATCCACGGCACTGCGCACGGGGATCGCGAAACGGCCGTCCTTATTCTCCACGATGATATGGGTCAACCGGCTGCCGCTGCGCAGAACCTGACAGGCCGTCGTGCCATAAAGGATCTTCACATTTTCCTCGGCAAGCAGCTGCTCCGCCAGAACGGCAAACACCTGCGCGTTGTAGCGCACCTTATAGCGCTGCCGGCCATGCTCTGTACTCCCGGACAGCCATGTATCGGGGTAATCCCGCTCCCAGCCTTCCCGGATGGAAAGCTTCAGCAGCTCCTCGGCAAGGCCGAAGCTCAGCTGGTGGCCTTTTCCATCACACAGGGGCAGATAGATCGTCACAAGCCCCAGCGTGGCAAGGCCGCCCAGAGCAAACATTCTTTCCAGCAGCAGTACCCGTTTTCCGGCTCTTGCCGCCGCCAGCGCCGCCGCAATCCCCGCAATGCCGCCGCCCGCCACAATGACGTCATAGTCCGCATAACGCACCGGAAGCGTGCGCTCCGGCTCTTGAATGTATTCCGCGTTCATATTTTTCCTCCTCAGGCCAACCTCACAGGTTATTTTCTTTTGTAAAATAGTGCCGGAACAGGCTTTCAAGCTCTTTCCGGTTCTGGGTCTGCGCATAGGTAAAAATCTTCTTCAGCCTGTAGTTCAGCGCGCTTCGGCTCAGGAACAGCCTGTCCTCGATCGAATCATAGCTCTCCCCGTTCAGAATGCCCTGAATGATTTTCAGATTCAGCGCGTCGCATTGTGTCAGGCAGTTTTCTACATGCATCACATTTGCGATCACAGGCTCGGAATAAAAGGGGCTGCCCTGATGCGCCGCATCCAGCAGAATGGCGTTTTCCGTATCCATTTCGTGCATCTCATAGGCCGTGGATTCCCGCACGATCAGGCTGCTGGGCGTCGTAATGTGAATCTGATGGTCTTCCATCTTGTGATTCTCCAGAAACTCCCATGCGTAGTAGGAACACTCCCCCACATCCACGAAATTGATGGACATGGACGTGATGCTGGGCTTGCAGTATCTGCTCAGCGTCCGGTTGGAAAACGCGGCAACATACAGATCTTCCGGAACCCTCAGCCCGTGCTCCTCACAGTAGCGGATGAAGCAGAGGGCGACATAGTCGTTGGGGCAGATCACGGCGTCAAAATTCTCCCGTTTCTCCCAGAAGGCTTCAAAGCTCTCATCCACACGCTCACGGTAGAAAAAGATCGCGTCATCCGGATTGGGGCACCCTCTGGTGTACAGATAGCCCTTGAGGATTTCACAGCGCATCAGATCGTTGACACTGCTCTCGCCGCAGGCCACCAGCGCGATCCGTTCCTTTTTGCAGGCAACCAGATACTGGATCAGCATGGCGGTGGCTCCCCTGCGGCTGGGGCTTGTGCTGCTGATCCCCGAGCCGAACCGTTCCGCGTCCAGCCCTGCCAGAATGACCTGCTTCTTTTTCCCCGTCAGCCGCAGAAGATTATCCCGCAGTCTGGGGGACTCATATCCGATCACGATCACCGTTCTGTCCGAGGAAGCGTCCTCCATCAGCTTTGCGCAATCGGTATAGACTTTGGTGGTCATCTGTTTTTTCGCCGCCGCTGCGGAAATGCCGTTGCACATGTCCTTGTATATGGAAGAGTTCAGGCACTCCTCGTCCCAGAGAACCGGAACTTCGTTATTCATCATTTCAGATTTCCCCCAATCACTCGGATTTTCTGGCATTATACCACAGCGGCCATCAGGTAGGCAACCGGAAGATTCCTGTTTCGCGCATTTCGATATTCGCTGCAGCCCCCTTTTCCCCATACGACAGTGCCAGCACAGCCATACAGCTGTGCTGGGCACCTGTTTTTTACTGAGAAAACTTCACAAAATAAATCACAAAACAGGCAGCACCGTCAGGCGATGCCTTCCTGATTAAAATGAAAATTTTAATCAGGAAATAGTATCAGAGGGAGATAATGCGGTCTACCACCAGCTGGCGGAATTCCGGACTCAGCGCCGAAAAATACGCCGTGAATCCGGTAACGCGCACGATCAGATTCGGATACGCGGAGGGGTCCTCATTGGCCGCCAGAATCTGGTCCTTGTCCACGATGTTCACGTTGACCAGCGTGCCGCCCATGTCAAAATGCCCCTTCAATACGGCGGCTACATTCTCAATGGCATTCTCGCGGTCAATGATGGTGTCATTGAGTTCCAGCTGGAACGGCGCGGTATTGCCGTATCCGGGCTGGACAGCGGCGATCGCCTTGGCCGCCGCGGTAAACGCGCCGTCCTTCCGGAACCCATTGTTCGGATTTGCACCGTGGTTGATCGGTTCTCCGGCTCTGCGTCCATTGGGCGTCGCGCCGACCTGCTTCCCGAAGGGAACCGTATTCGCCCATGAGAACAGACCGGGGATCGTCAGGTGTCCTTCCGGTGTGCGCTCCTGAGAGATACGCTCCGTAAAGAACCGGGATATCCGCAAAGCCCAGCCGTCCGCTTCTGTTCCGCCGTAGCCATACATGGGCGTATTTTTCAGGATGCGGCGAACCGCGTCAGCTTCAGGGCCTTCAAAATTGACGGCGATCGCATTGCGCACCTGATCCCAGCTCAGGTCCTTTTTCTCGCAGCAATGCAGCTCCAAAGCCGCGAAGGAATCCGCCACCGTTGCGATGCCCGCGCCGTCTATCGCAATGTTATAATACTGCAAGCCTCCATGGGACGCGTCGCGGCCCTTCTCAATGGGGCCATGGGAAACCAAGTTCAGCAGCAGCTCCGGCGCGTTGCGGTACTGATTTTTCAGGTGGAAGTCAATGCCCGCTTTGATGCAGGCGATCGCCTCCAGCAGGTCTTTGCGGAACACGTCATAGAACTCTGCCAGATCGTCTCCCTGATACTCCCGAAATGCCACCTCAAAGACCTTTGCCATGTTGATCTTGACCAGATCGTTCATGGTATATTCCAGCCCCGGCAGGGACATCCAGTTGCACCCCAGCGCGATCCGCCTTCTGGCAAGCTCGGCAGAGTATCCGTTTTTCATAAAGCCGGAAACCAGCGCCTTGTCGCCGGAGAAACGGGGATAGGCAAGCCGATCCTCAAACAAGATCTCCAGTCCGCGGCGGAACAGCCCCTCATCCATATTGTCGAATACGCGTATGGTGATATTGGCAGTGGATTTCAGCTGGTGCGCCGCCTCCAGTATCAGGTAGGACAGGTGGTTCGTGTTGTCGCTTCCGTCCGCGGCGGGGCCGCCGATCTGATAGTAATGGGGGTCGCACAGCAGGAAGCAGGCGAGGATAAAGGTGGCCTCGTCGTCCGTCATGCCCTCCGCGACGCTCTTTTCATAGTACGGAAGCAAAGTGCAGTCCAGCTGGCAGCCGGCACCGGCCCGGCAGTAGGTCCGCTCTGCCATATTGTACCAGCTGATCCACTGACATGCCTCTCTCAGATTCCGGGCGGGGCCTTTCAGGATCTGGCGGTTGGCTTCCAGCATTTCCCGAAGATTTTTCTTCACCGCCGGGTCGGATTCCTCCCGCTCCATCTGCGCGATGGTTTCGATGGTGCGCTCGACCCAGTTGATAATGCCCAGCAGAACATCTTTTTCCGCGGCATACAGCTCCTGCGCCTCTTCATCCGTATTCTCCCGGCTGTACCGCTCCACCTTGTCGAGAAGTCCATACCAGCCAAGGTCCAGGCCGATCTGATAGTCTCCCCCAAAATGGTGCATCTTTCCGATACCGGGAACCAGCGCATACTTGTTCTGAACCGGCTTGAGCCAGCTGTAATCAAAAATGGGCGCCATTTCCATGTTATTGGTGGAAGTCACGCTTTCAAAGGGACGCATACGCTGCAAAATGAACATCCATCTGCCCGCGAGGGCGTCATTGGCGTCCACATACACAGGGTGCGCCTCCATCAACCGGCGGAAGTTCCTGCCCCACAGCTCCGCGCCGTAGAACGTCCCGTGCTCCTTATCGTTGCACTCCGGGTGGAACACAAAGTCCTCCGGGGGCGGTACACAGCCGTAGTCGTCCTCGTCCATGTATCCGTTTCTTCGGATTTTTTCTTTTGTCTGTTCCTCTTTGCGGCTGCGCAAAGCATTCAGACGTTCTTCAAATGTATATCCCATAGCTCAGTCCTCTATGTTGTGATATTGTGTTCCGTTCAGCCACACCGGAATTCCCGCGGACGCCGCTGTCCGCGCCAGCTCACGCATCCGGGCGACGGGCAGCGCCGTGATCTCCGGGACGGGATAGCCCAGCCGCTTCCGTTTGTCGTTTCCCATCGGATTGTAGGAAAGCAGCTCATAATAGGAAAGATTGGAGAGGCTTTTCAGGAATTCCGCCGTCTGCGCGATGTTATCCTCCGAATCGTTGAATCCGGGGATCACCGGCGTGCGGATGATCAGCGGCACATTCCGGCTGTCGAGCCAGCGGATATTGCGCAGTGTCTTTTCGTTGCCGCACCCCGTTCCGCGAATGTGCGCCGGGGCATCCATGCTCTTGATATCCGCCATCACAAGATCCAGCTGCGGGATTAGCTGTTCCAGCACGGCGGTATCCACACACAGATTGGACTCGATGGCGGTGTGGATTCCTTCCGCATGGCACCGCTGCAGAAGCGCCTGCGCAAACGCCTTCTGCATCAGGACTTCGCCGCCGGACAATGTTACGCCGCCGCCGCTTTTTCCATAGAAAACGACGTCCTCCCGAATCTGCGCCATGCAGTCCTCCACGGAAAGCCATTTCCCGATCGGCCGAAGGGCCGCGACCGGGCAGGCTTCCGTGCAGGCCATGCAGTGAATGCACTTCTCCGAATGAAAAACACGGCCTGTTTCCGTAAACACATGGCACTTTTCGGGGCAGACCTGAACACATCTTCCGCAGTGAATGCATTCCTGCTCATACCTGTCCACCTCCGGAAACACCTTCAGGCTTTCCGGATTGTGGCACCAGTAGCAATGCAGGTTGCACCCCTTGAAGAAAACCACGGTGCGTATCCCCGGGCCATCGGCGGTGGAGTAGCGTTCAATATCAAAAATCAGGCCGCGTTCCATAGACGATCACCCAATCTGCCAGTGCAGATTGTTGACAAGCTCGATCTTTCCGCTGTCGGAGGAGCGAATACCGGCGTCCAGAATCGCCATGGCGTCCAGATTGAATTCCGGCTGGGCGGTGTAATGGATCGGCTCATCCGTATCCATGTGATGGACATAGGCACAGGCGACGTCCTTGAGTTCCTCGGGCAACGGATCGTTCTCGATATCCTCTACGGTTCCGTCGGTGTGGTAGAACTGCACCTTGCCGGTCTTGTAGTCGCCGACCAGAGCGCCCTTGGTGCCGTAGACGATCGGAGACTTGAAGGTATGATTATAGGTCGTCCATGTGCCTTCCAGAACGGCGTAGCAGTCGGGATAGCGCACGATCATCGCCGCGTTGTCCTCGGCGTCCGCAAGGGCGTGGATGGAATTGACCCGCATACCCATTGCGGCAACGGCCGGCTTGCCTGCCATCCAATAGCTGACGACCGAGCCATAGCAGCAGTAATCCGCCATAGCGCCGCCGCCGCAGTCATGCTGGTGCCACCATGTGCTGCACTTCTCCGCCTCGGTCATCGGCTCCGAAGTCTCCGCGATCTTGTGCTTCGCGCCGGGGCCAAGAGGGCCGGTGTGACCCATACGGGTCTTGATCTCGATGACCTTGCCGATAGCGCCGTCATCCACCATGCGCTTGACCGTCTGCAGGCCGGGGTTCCAGGTGATTGGCCAGTTGACCATGTAGAACGTGCCGTATTTCTTCACAATGCGGTACATCTTCATGGCATCCGACATTGTCGTCGCCATGGGCTTTTCAATGCTCACGCCGATGCCGCGCTTGGCGCATTCCTCGGTGATCTGAACATGGTAGCAGTTTTCGGAGTTCACAACGCACAGGTCAGGCTTCACCTCATCCAGCATCTGCTTCCAGTCGTCAAATTTGGGGATGTTGTAGTTCTTGCAGCAGTAGTCGATATTCCATTCCCGGGTATAGATGGCGCCGGGCTTCATCTCCGGCATGTGGGGCGGCACGTCCGCCGCGCCGCACAGATCGATACGGGGATGCTCGTAAAAATGCTTGGCAACATCGTTGATATGGACATGGGCAAAGCCCACGATCACAACTTTATACTTATCCTTCATAATCATAGCCCTCCAGTTCTTCAGCTCTGACTTCTCTGCCTTCCGCGGCGCTGCGGTAGAAGCACTCGATCGACGTGACCACGTTCAGGGTCTCGCGAGGCTTCACAATGCGCTCTTCTTCTCCCTTGAGAACGCGCAGGACATGCTCATACATATACCAGTGTCCGTCAAAGGCCTTCACATCGTTGTAGGCACGGTTGTCAAAATACTTGAGATCCGTCTCCGCCTGATAGTGGCCGACGTTCTTATAAAGCTTCATATTCTCCGCGTCAATGCCGCCCTCGGGGCCGCAGATGACGAAGGAGCGGGAGGTGGGATAGTTCAGCGCCCACGTGAACTTGAAGTTGACGAGGAAGTTCCCTTCCAGCCGGATGGTGCCCATGGCCGCCTCTTCCACGCTCATCTCCTTGGGATCGTAGGGGCGGGGCGTAAAGACCGTACCCGCGTGAGCGCCGGATTCCTTGATGTTGATCATGATGTCCTTGCCCTGATGGCTCAGGCAGTCAAAGCTCATGCCGGACACAGACAGGACACGGGGATTGCCGCACATCCACAGCAGGCTGTCCACGAAGTGAACGCCGAGGTCGCAGTAGGGGCCGCCGCCGTTCTGTTCCTTCATGTGGAACATGCCCCAGCTGGGGATTCCGTAACGGCGGCAGAAGCTGATGTCCGCGTAATAGGGCTTGCCGATCTGGGCCTGCTCCATGGCATCCTTGCAGAACACCATGTCGTTCGTCCAGCGGCGGGACTGGCAGGGGAACAGAACCTTTCCGCAGGCGTCCGCTACGGCGAACATCTCCTTCGCGTCGCGGTAGGTCAACGCCAGAGGCTTCTCGCACATGACGTTCGCGCCGGCCTTCAGTGCCGCGATAGACCATGTCTTATGCGCCAGATTCGGGGTGCAGACGGCTACGATATCCAGCTTGTCCTTGTGCTTATCCAGCATCTCCTGCGGGTCGGTGTACCACTCGGGGATATTCCAGCGCTCAGCCGTTTCCTTCGCCGCTTCTTCCCGGATATCGGCGCAGGCAACGATCTCGGCCAGCCCCTTCTTTCTGAGGTTATTGATGGCCGGAAGGTGTGCGCAGTTGCAGATCATTCCGGTGCCGATCAGTGCAATACGGAATTTCTCGCTCATAGTTCATTCCTCACTTATCATATCAAAAGTTTTAAGGGGATCACCTTGCCTCCCTTATAAGCCCATTATATTCTCCCGGTGCATTTCTTCAATGCGAAGAAAATCCGCGATAAAACCGTAAAATAGTATTGAATTTTCTAATGAATTATGCTATAATATATGTCCTTTTCTGTTGAAAACAAAGAAACGGTCAGCACCCCTTGCCTCTCCCTTTGGGAGAGGCGTCTGAGCGAAGCGAAGACGGAGAGGGTACACAAGGCGGCAAGGCCCTCTCATACTGAACTCCAATTAGGGTCTATCTGAAAACCGTCAACACGCCCAAACAGCGGGTCTTTTCCGTCTGCTGTGCACCATTTTCCCTTGCAATACACAAAGTATTTCTGCGGAAAAATGGCTTCATCAGACGAAAAATCCCTCGCTGTTGGTCATATTTCCGGTTTTCAGATAGACCCTAAAATCTTTAAAAAAGATTTTAAGGCAGCACCGCACAATTCGGCAAGAAGTCTCAGGCAGGATTTTTGTTCCAATTCAAAGTTCCGAAAATGGAGGAATACTGTATGTATTTCCCATTTTCGGAACTGCGGAAGTGGAGCAAAAAGACGGCTGAGACTCGCAGACGCAATTGTGCGGTGTTGCCTTAGAGAAAACAATAACATTCACATCAGGGCAGCATGTCCGCCGTGACAGGGAAAAAGTCGGAGTTTCCCTTCGAGGTGTCCGCGTTTTCCACAATGAGAAGCACCATCTGCTCATTTCCGGCAAGATTGTGCCAGACGCCCTTTTTGATGTTGTACATCTTCCGTTTTTCCATCACGGCCGTCGAAATCTGTCCGAGATCGTCTCCGACGCCGTCCGCGACATAGAGCGTACACTCCCCCTCCAGCAGAACGAACAGCTCGTCCGTTTCATTATGCCGCTCCAGATAGGGGATCGTTTCGCGGCGGTATTTGCTGGGATCGTCATTCAGAAACGCGACCCGCCAGCCTTCATAGTAGACCAGTGCCCGATAGCCGGGGCCATCATACTGTGCTACTTCAATCAGGTTTTCCTTCATAATGGTTTGCTCCTTTCAAAATCATGCCTTTTTCAAACGGTTCAGCGCTGTTTTCCGAGTCCGCCGTTACCCTGCTACTAGCCATTATAGTAAGGGGCCGTCCCCACTGTCAATGCTGAAAAAAACTGTTTCTGTCAGATTTTTTGGTATTGACATTTTTTCTCAAGGCACTGCCCACGGTTTCCGCCTTGATTCTGGCAAATCATCCTGAATATCTGCAGCTATCATACCTGCGCCCATGGAGATTGGCAATGCAAAAAAGGAACACATGCTTGCAGAAAATACACCTTCTGTCCATTCGGCAGTCCGGGGGAATTGACAGTCACACCGGCCCATGCTATACTGGACGAAATTCGACCACTTTTTGCAAAGGCAGATTCTTCTATGGGGCATAATTACAACGATTCTATCAATTTCTCTTTCAAAAAAGATTTGGAAACAATAAAATCATTGCCAAAGGAAAAACGGTGGAAATACATCTGGGATTATTATAAAATAATCATTCTGGTTTTGCCCGTGGCGCTGATCGTGCTTCTGATCCTCGGCTCCTTCTGCGTCAATATGGTCAAGGGCACTTTCTTTCCCAAGGACCCCGTCAGCATCGGTATTGCGGTGTCCGGCTACTCCGCGTCCCCGGACTGGTTACAGAGCTGCGAGGAGGCCATCGGCTACGATCCGAAGCGGGAATATCTGCAAATTCTGGAGTCCCCGCCCTACAGTACCGAACGGGACGATTTTGTGATAAAATCCACGCTCTGGCTCACTGCCGGACAGCCGGACATATTCATCGTGGACGAGGACGGGTACGAATATCTCCTTTCTCTGGATATTCTGGTCGATCTGTCCCGGGACTGGCCCGCGGAATTGCAGGCGCTTTCTGCCGGATACCCGGTCACAGAGTATGCCGTCGAAATTTCCGGCACCGCCTTCGCCAGAGAACACGGCATTTCGGATGAGCCGGTCTACCTGTGTATGTTCGCCAATGGTCACGGATATCAGCGGGGGCTGGATATTGCCGCGTACATTCTGGAAAACGGCTGACGGCATGTCACTCCATACACCGGAAGCTTAACAAAGATTTGCCCGGAAGCGGGCAGAACAGTACCCGGAGATTCTGAAAATCTCCGGGTATTTTACTATGGCAGCACCGCGCAATTGCGTCTGCGAGTCTCAGCCGTCTTTTTGCTCCACTTCCGCAGTTCCGAAAATGGGAAATACATACAGTATTCCTCCATTTTCGGAACTGCGGAAGTGGAACAAAAATCCTGCCTGAGACTTCTTGCCGAATTGTGCGGTGCTGCCCTATCCATTTTTCTGCATTTCGCAGCCCGCGATCTCCATGCGGACCGTTCCGTCTTCTTTTTCCGTGCAGGTGATTTCCACGGGCGCGTTTGCGTTCGGGTACTGCAGCAGCACCCGGCGGGCGCCGCTTTCATCCTTATCCACCGCGTAGGTGCCGCTGCGGGTCATACTTGCCTCTTGCTCCCCCAGCGCGATATGCGCCTCACAGTCAAACGTTCCGTTTTTATGAAACGTATATACCGCGGTCGTCCCCTCGGACATCTGAACGTACCACTCGAAAGAAACCAGCGTTTTTTCAAAACTGTCCCCCGCGCTAAGCTTGTAAAACGCAAACGCCAAGATAGCCACCAGAATGATCCCCGCAATAATCAGACAGATACGACGCTTCATACTTTTTCTCCTTTGCTTCTTCGGCTATTCCCAGTTTACAGGATTCTTTCCGCCCTGTCAACTGCCGCCGGAATCGAGCGCGAATTTTGTTTGTTTTTTATAAAACCGGTTGAATTTCCGCATACTCCCTTACCGTGAACCATGTGAAAAACGCCTCCGGAAATACATCCGGAGGTGTTTCTCGGCTTTCGCCATATATAGGAGTAATGGAAATGTCATTTTTCGCTGGCTTTCTTACTGCCAAAATATTTTTCAAAGGGCTGATTGACAAAGGAACAGCCCAGAAGGCAGTTGAACGCGCACAGGATGATGATATAGAACGGAAGCGCCTGATAGGTAAACAGCAGCAGCATCAGATCCAGCAAACCCGCTGTGATCAGCAGCTGCAGCGTGGTTCTCCATTCCACGACCGCCATGATGCAGGCATTTTTGAAGTTTGCCCAGATATCTACGTCCAGCAGCACGAGCAGCGGATAAAAATACTTCGTGATGCAGAAATAGAGGAGGACGGAAATTGTCGTGGTGATGACCACCGCGCTTCCTTCCATGCCAAAGATGATCGGGTAGCAGGCGATGGACGCCGGGGCAAGCAGGAGCAGGAGGCCAAACACGGTCCTTTTCAGGAAGTGGGTCCGGAATTCCGCAAAGAATCCGTGGAACACCCCTTCGTACCGGGTCTCCCGCACCATATTCAGGATGACCCTGTGCAGGCCGCAGGTCGCCGCCGGAATGGTGATCACCGGCAGGCAGCACAGCAGATACAGAAGATTCAGTCCGATTAGCCTGACCCAATACTGGCTCAGCACCAGCCGGACGCTCTCCCACCCGGAGGCTTTCAGTGCCGCAAAAACACCGCGTCCCTTTTCTTTGGAAGGAAATGCCATAAATCAACCCTTTACCGCACCGGCGGTCATTCCGGACACCAGATACTTCTGGAAGAAAATGAACAGCAGAACGATGGGCAGAGATCCGGCCACAGCAAACGCCATCAGTCCGCCGTAGTCGTTGGAGTACTCGCCGAGGAAGCTCTGGGCAATGCCCACAGGCAGCGTGCGCATTTCGTTGGACTTCATGATGGTCAGCGCCATCAGATAGTCGTCCCATGCATTGAGGAAGGTGTAGATGCCCACCGCGACCAGTCCGGGAACCACCAGCGGAAGCAGGATATGCAGCAGCACCCGCATCCGGCTGGCGCCGTCGATTCTCGCCGCCTCATCCAGAGACTTGGACAGCGTATCGAAGAAGCTCTTCATCAGCGTAATGGCCAGCGGAAGCGCGAAGGTCGTGTCCGCAAGGATCAGGCCACGATACGTGTCCAGCATGTGCCACGAATTGTAAAAACCGTAAAGCGTCGTGAGGATGACCACCACAGGGAACATCTGAACGGAGGAAACGGAGCTGAGGATCACGCGGCGTCCAAAGAAATTATAGCGGGACAGCGCGTAGCTCGCGGGAACCGCAACCAGCAGCACGATCGCGATCGTTCCGAAGGAGACGATGAAGCTGTTCTGGAAAAACCGCAGATAGGACGCGCGGGTAAAGATCTGCGAGAAGTTCTTCAGCGTCGCGTTGATCGGGAAGAACCGGGGCGGCACGCTCATGATAACGTTGCTCGGAAGCAGGGAGCAGTTGATCATCCAGTAAACAGGGAACAACAGCACGAACAGAATGATTGCAATGACCACATACTTGGCAATCTTTTTTCCAGTATTGCGCTTTTTCATTTCTGCTTCCCTCCTTAACCCAGATCTTCGGAATACTTATCCGTAAGCTTGTTGGAGAACATGGTGATGATGAATAGAACGATCAGCCACACAACGCCGATTGCCGCGCCATAACCGAAGTTATAGGACTGGAATGCGGCATTATAGGCTGCAATAGACAAGGTTGTAGTTGCACCGACAGGACCGCCGTTGGTAATGTTGGCGATGATGGTATACATCTGGAAGTTTGCCATCAGGGCGATCCAGATAGAGGTAATCAAAACGGGTCGGATGGACGGAATGGTGATATGCAGCAGACTCTGCCAATAATTCGCGCCGTCGATCGTACCGGCTTCGAGCAGGGACTTGTCAACAGACTGCAAACCGGCAAGGATCATGACCATCATGTAGGGAAGCTGGCGCCACACGGCCGCAATGACGATCAGCGCCATGGCGCTGCCGCTCTGCAGCGTCCAGGAGTAGTCCAGAGTGGGGATCATTCCCAGTTTATAGGCGATCCAGTTGATCACACCGTAGCTGGAGTTCGTCATGAATCTCCACACGATTGCGGTAACAACGGAGGGGATCGTCCACGGAACCAGCATCAGGCCGCGCAACGTACCGCGCGCCTTGATCTTGCTGTTCAGCAAAAGCGCGATACCCATGCCCAATATGAGCTGGATCACGACCACCAGTGCCACAAAGACAAAGGTGTTCTTGAAATAGGAAAAGATCTGATTGTTCTGGAGCATGATTTTGTAGTTGGCAAAATTGTTCCATTTCAGATCGAATATGCCCTTCCTCAGTTCTTTCAGCCCGTAATCACAAAAGCTGGCGTAGATACCTTTCAGAATCGGGAACGCAATAACGACGAGCAGAACAAGAAGGGCAGGCACCATCAGCAGAAAACCAAAGGTACTGTCGGACATTCTACGCGTTCTTAATTGATTTTTGGAAGTCATATGCCTGTCTCCTTCTGGAAAGTGGGCCCTCTCTCCGCCGAGAGAGAGGACCCACCCGCTTAGCAATCTTTCAAACGTGCTTCTTTACAAGTCGATTATTTGTTGTACTCGTTCTGAATCTGGGTCTGCCACTTGGCGAGGATCTCAGCGACATCGCCGCCCTGAGCCAGCTCAGTCAGCATGTCGGTCAGCATGGCGTCGGCATCCTGGAAGTGGATGTTGGCGGAAGGCAGAGCCTTAGCGGAATCCATAGCCTTTACGTAAGCGTAGGTGTAGCCGCCCTTTTCCTGCTTGACAGCGTTGCAGTCCTTGAAGACTTCCGCCATGACGGTGGAGCGGGAGCTCATCTTGCCCTGACCGTTCCGGTAGAAGATGTCAATGACCTCAGCGCCGGACATGAAGTCCAGGAAGTGACCCATGGCTTCCATCTTCTCATCGGAGCAGGAGTCGAACACGACCAGCTCATGAGCGATCAGGTAGCCGTGACCGGCAGCGTCAGCACCGGGGATGGTCATAGCCTGCGTACGGGCATAGTAAGCAGCCTCATCCTCAGCAGCGGAAGCAGCGGTAGCAATACCGGACTCGATGTCCCAGTAGAAGCCGATCTTGCCGGCGCCGAACAGGTTGCGCAGCTCCTTGAAAGAGTTAGCACCGGCGGCGGTGGAGATCTTCTTGACGAACAGGTTCTGCAGATCGGTGTAAGCAGCAACAGACTCATCGGAGGTCAGCATGATGGTGCCGTCCTTCTCGAATTCGCCGCCGCGGGCCCACAGAGCGGGGAAGGTGTTGTAGCCTTCGCCGGCCTCAACGCCGTTGGAGTCGGGGATCGCCAGACCGTAGATGTCGCTGCCCAGAGCGGAGATCTTCTCGGCAGCCGCCAGCAGGTCGTCCCAGGAAGCGATGGCGGTGTAATCAACGCCAGCCTGCTCGCACAGGTCGGTATTCACCAGCAGCGCGTAGGTGTTGGAGAACCAGGGCAGTGCCATCATGGAGCCGTCAACGGTGACGGAGTCGATAGCGGACTGGGAGTAGTCGGCGAGGACGTCAGCGGAGATGTAGCCGTCCAGAGGCTTCACAACGCCCAGAGCCAGCAACTGGGGCAGCCACTCAGCCTTGATGTGAGCAACGTCGGGGCCATTGCCGCCGGCAACGTCGATCAGCAGGGTGGAGAGGTAGTCAGCGTAGGAATAGAAGTACTCAGTGCTGATGGTGGTGTTGTACTCGTTCGTCTCGTTGTACAGATCCGCCGCTTCCTGATAAATGTGACGGATGGATTCTTCCGCGAACGCCCAGGAACCCCAGGTCAGGGTCACAGGCTCAGCAGCGGGAGCAGGCGCTTCAGTCTTTTCAGTCGCGGCAGGCTTTTCTGCAGCGGTCCATGCCTTTGTCTCAGCGGGGGCGTCTGTCTTCGAGCCGCAGGCGGCAAGAGACAGAACCATGGCCAACGCCAGAAGCATCGCGATAAACTTTTTCATGTTTCACTTCTCCTTAGTTTTTAATTTTTATACACGCAAAACAACCTTTTGCGGGTAATACAAAATGCGTGACCGGCTCACGGGCGATTTCGGAACGGGTTATTCATATTGACCGTCAATCTGGGGTGCGGTCGTCCCGATTCTTCGCAGCCTGACAGGTGGCATGACATTTTCGCCAAAAGAGTCGGTGTCATTCTCTTTTTTTTGTGTATCTTGACTATACCATCTCCGCAAGCAAAACACAATACACATTTGAAACACGAACTTGCAAAAAACAAACATTCCGGGGTATATTTTTTCTTTTCACACCGCAAAACCCGGCACGGCATGAGCGCTGCGATTGCTGTGGAATCCGGCATTCCGCTCCCGGTCCGCCAAAAATGCGTCCGTCAAGGTTTATTGCTACTTTGTACCATTATAGTCTATTCTTCTTTTCTATTTTGTTCAATTTTATAAATTCACAATTATTTTCTACAAAATTAGTATTGATTTTTTACCGAAAGTGTGTTATTATGCCTCGCTTGAAAGTGTTCATCCGCTCACCTCAGCAGCGTCACAAGCTATTGCGGTTCACTCCGGTCTGCCGCAAAAAAACGATCACCCGCCATGCGGCAGTTATAATAGAAGCGAAATATCTGGAATTGCTGCGCCGGGGCTATGAAGTGACCGTTGGCAGAACGGGCGATAAGGAAATTGATTTTGTATGCGACAAGCGCGGCGAAAAGCTGTACGTTCATTCTGATTCAGGAACATATCCGGGTAGGCGTTGATGGTGGAGTCGATGGTTTCAAAGTTCAAAGCGGAAAAATCGAAGTTCATAGTAAAAATCCTTTCATTTCATAGTGTTTTGCGTCTCATCCACGATTTTCATAAACTCCTGACGTTCCATAAAAGACCAGCGGGAATCCATAATCAGATAGCCCTTGAAAAGGCCATCCTTTACGCGGTATGCGACGAAGTGATTGCTCAAACGGCGCAATGTTGCTCGTTTTGCTGTGTTGTGCCGCTCTGACAGCAGCTTTTGTACCTTGGTCCAATCCTCTTTTTTGATAATCGCTGTGTGGTGATTTTCCTTGAAATACATATTCAAATCTGTGGTTTTGACGGATTTATGGGTGCGAAAATCCTTGGTATAGGTTTTCTGCATCAAACTTGGTTCAAAGTCAGATAATGAAAAAAGCTGCTACACAGATGCAACAATAACAGACACAAAAGATTCTGTATCTGACTTGATGCTTCCATGTAACAGCTCCGACAGTTCGGACTGACTAAAAATATGTTTGTATAAATATGGGGCTTGCCCATCAATAAAATCTTGTATGAAGCAGTATTTAATTTTCATCTGTAGCTATCATAGCATGAAATGTCGAAATAAGCAATCTTGTCAAGTTCAGCCAAAGAGCATATCCCAAAGTTGAGAACAGGCAGCTAATAGCAGATTTTCATTTTACCGTAAGTTGTAGTAAGGATATTTTTGATTTTCTAATTGAAGCATGATGATACCTCTGGACAAATTGTCCAGAAGTAAAATCGAAGCTTATGAAATTCCATACACCTCATCAAGAATTTACAATACAAAATCTCTACGCCTTACTTTGGTGCAAGTTACACCGTAGCACTTCATCCCAACTTGGGACAAAGTTGATTTTCAGAAAATAGAAGCACTGTCGTTTGTCCAATTCGCCCGCAAGCATAAAGCTCAGCCCTTCAACTTCTACACAAATTATGTCGAAGTGATTTTCGTTTTTCTGTTTCCTTTATTTTTACTTTGGGCCAAGTTGGCACGAAGTTGTTCATCCCAAGTTGGGATGAAGTTGTATCCGAGCATTGCTACTTTCGTTACTTGTGGGCGGGTTGCCCACAAGACTTCCCGACAATTTGTCGGGAAGTGAATTGCCACACATCACATAAATAATCAGGGACGACTTCTCCCGTTTTTTCATTTTTTCGTTTATAGAAAATTGAACTTCTATGCAAATTGCGCAGAAGTCAGTAAGTAAAAGTATTCAGAATGAATGCGCAGCTGACACCGCAGGTGGCGTTCAAAGGGGATTGGGGATGCTTCCCCCAACAAGCAATTTGCGAAAATTTCTCCTCTGGGGGAATCTTCGTAAATAAGTGAACCTGTACAGGTTTACACTGCTTGCCAATTTGTAACACCTATAATATACGGGCAAAATTATTCCCAAGTTGGAAATAAAAAACTGATACATCTTCACCTGAATTGGGTGGAAGTTTCAAATCTGACTTCTGCCCAATTAGAGCAGAAGTTAATTCGTACTTGTTCCCAACTTGGGCACAAGTTATATGTTGGAAGGAAACTGGCAAACAGGGCAAAGTTACAGCACTTTGCTCATTTTCGCATTTTCTCCTTCGCCTCAATTTGCAAAATGACTTGTCAGAGAAAACTCCCTGATACCCTTTGAACATCAATTTCATTGATGGCTGCTCGTTCATCCTGAACGCTGTTCTTATAATTTGCCTTATGAAATAAGCAACAGAAAAGAGTCTATGAAATAATAATTGAATTTATAGCAACATCACTCACCGTTCAAAGAACGATAAGTGATGTCTTACTTCTGACTACTTAATCGATTTTCTTTCGATATACTGGCTGAAGGTAAAAATATTCTGTTCTCCAACAAGTTCAACCAAAAACGATTTGAAGGTGGAATCAATAGGAACCGTTACAAAGAAAATCAACCTTTTCTTTGGCCTTGAACAACATACATAAAATAAATTGCGGTTACGCTCAAAGGAAGCTTGTTTTCCACTTGGTATGACAGCTTTTTTTGTTATCATTGGAGCATAGGTTTCAAATTGGTACTGGTTCCATCCTTTACTGATAACAAAAATCACATTGTCGTATTCTTCTCCTTTGACTCCGTGCTCTGTAGAATACTGTGCTTCTGGATGTAAGAAGTCTTTCACAGCAATAAACTGTGCGTAATCCAGATTCAAGAACGCTTCAATTGAAGTATTAGAAGCATATATTGTTTCAGGTGTATTCTGGTACAAATGATACCAACCATCTAATTTGGGTGGTATAGGAATCAATTTAGTCCGGTTGATAATTTCAAAAACATCAATGGCTCTTTTTTTGCGTGCCTCATCAAGTTGACGCTGTAGTTCTTTCCACTTGTTTTTCTCAGCCTTCTTGGTAATTGGATAACGCTTAATTCCAAGTGTATCAAAAAGCAACTGCATATCGGAGGTATTAAGCGCATGATAGATCGGTTCAACGGTCTCCATAAAGAACAATAGGAACGGGTCTTCTTTGTCTCTCAATCCGTCATTCAGAATATCCAGGAGTTTCTCGTATCCTTGCTGTGTAGCAAGAACCTTGTGCGTAATCATTAGAACTTTTAATTCTTCATCCGCAGGTGTTTCTTGTTTTATTTTTTCAGTAACCTTATTTAATCGTGATTTCAATTCCTCTGGAGGTAATTCGTTCTTGAAATTACGGTCTGCACGACGAGGTCCAGTATAATCCTCGCATGTAATAACAAACACTTCTCCTTCAAAGTCATCTATTGCTGATTTTTGGGGTAAGTCTGGACGAATATCATTGAGAAGTTGTACTATTCTCGGTGAGGATCTAAAATTCGAACTTTTCTTGATTACATCGATATTGTCATGTTCTATTGCGCCACAAGCCTTATTAGATTGATAGATTGTTTGCCAAGCATCACCGAAAAAACCGAATTGCGGGCCAATACCCTTTGCTATAAAATAATCCACAAATCGGTCAATAATAGGCTTATAAGAGTCCTGATATTCATCAATTAGAATTAAAGGATACTTGTCCGCAAACACACGACGAAACTTAGCGTTATCTAAAAGTAGGCAGAATAGTTTTAGAACATCGTCGTGATAAAGGTACTGAATACCATTTTCTTTGTAGCGATGTCCCAAAGTATATGCAACTTCTGTAACCTTATTAAAATCACCCTCATCCGGTAGAAAATCAGGGTTAGTTGTAACAGCATCAATCAAAACGCTCTGATATTGTTTGATAGCATTCCAAGCAAACGAGTGGATTGTGGAAGGGAGAATAAACGAATCTTTTGCAAGTCGCTCTGCAATCACGTCTACAGCTGCATTTGTATAGGTGATACAGACCACATTCTGTTTTTTTCGACTGTAATCAGACCATTTATTTGCCTGTATCCATTCAATTACTCGATTCAGAGAGTAAGTTTTGCCAGAACCCGCACCTGCTTCGACACGAAAACTGTGCCCGGTCTTAAGTGTTTCAATAATCTGTGCATCAACCTTGTCAGCTTCAGCTTTTGCAAGATCATAGTTTGCACCTGTATGCTTTCCACCCATGCACTGGCACCTCCTTACTCAAGAACTCGTTGGTTATTTAGCCATGTTAATCCCGATTTTATGTACGCCGGAACGCAATAATCGGCGCATTCACAAATAAGATCGAGAGCAAAATCCGTTTTGCTTTTGCCCTTAAATTCAAGATCTTCTTCGCTTGTGCTGTCGCCTAAATCGTAGTGCTTTCGGTTGACATTACGAACTGCTTCCTCCAACGAGTGTCCACATAATCCGTTTTCGGCCGTTTGGAACTCAATATGGCATTTGCCCCTGGTCTTGTCATCCGGAGGCATCGAGGTGATTACTGTGAGGTCGATTTTTGATGTGTCGTTCTCTGGAAGACCCTTATTTCTGCGGATCCACCATTTTATGGTTTCGTTCGATGTTGTTTCCCCTTGGCTAACCACTACGGACTTTTTTACTACTTTTCCACCTTTGCTTGTTCGGTCTGCTACAGAATCCAAATCAGTAAGAATCAGACATGGTACTCCCAAAAATTCAATAAATGGAATGAATTTATGTGCATAGGCTCCACCGATCTCAATCAACGCATAATACTGTGCAGATAAAGGATACTTACCGGAACCAAACACTCCGGTCGCTTCACACTTCTCAATCATGTCCGGTAGCAACAAACGCTCGGAAGCACCTTCAACAAAAATCGCTTTATCAGCAAAAAACAAATCACATTTGGTCAAAGTTAAATACTTCCGGATGAAATTTACATTATCAGAATTGGCCTGAGCAAAGGTGTTCAAATTCTTGTAAATCACACCGGCATTAGACTTTTGCGCATAGCGAACCTTTGCGAACTCCATGGTGTTTGCTATGTGAGCAGAATGCGAGGTTAGAAAAGTCTGGATTTGGACATTAGAGAGCTTGCCAAGAAACTTTTCTAAATATGTGGCAAAAGCGGTCTGCATTTGCGGATGCATATGTGATTCCGGTTCTTCAATGAAGAGCAGTGGAACACAGGCAACACCACGTTTTTCAATATCTTTGGCAAATGCAGCAAGGAGGAACTCCATTTTAATCAGATTTTTATAACCCAAGCCATTGTAAGAACTCGGCAAGCTTTCGTTTGCTGTGCCAGAGATATACGATAGCTTGGTCTGATTTTTTATCTGATCGTCAATGCTGAGCTGCGTTGTGACTCCAAGTTTCAATTCTTCTATATTGGGGTAACCGAAGCCAATAGAACTGTTCACAACTGCACTCAGGATTTCATCACTTTGCTTCTGAACATTCTTATTGGCTTTTTCTACTATTGTACGTAATCGCTTTATTTCTTCGGCAACTTCCGGATCCAAATCTCCTTCGCTCATATCAAAGAAACCAGAAATTAACGAACCAAGAGAACTATTCTGTGTATCATCCTCGCCAAGAACACGTTCAGCGGGAATAGCGTGGAATGGGAACAAATCATGTAGTTCTTTTTGGCTTTTTACTTGCTTATCCTCCAAATTGTTCGGATTAATAGCATAGACGGTCAATCCGAACAATTTTCCAAAATTATCAGCAAGCACATCGTGAGCCTCCTCATTCGGAGCAAAAGCGCCGTCTTTATAATAGCTGCTTTCCAATAGTGCCCACAATGTTTTTTCGTCGGTTTTTAGTCGATACTCTGCACGAATCAGAGCGGTTGTCGTATCTACATCGACATCGATAATAAATGGCGACAAAGCCCCCAAGTTGTCGTCCGGGTCATCCAATGAGTAGTCCACTAAAAAATCAATGGAAATAACTTCGACCTGTTTGCAAAGGTCCTCATAGGAGAGTTTTTTCTCCATAAACAGTGCAATTTTAGTATAGAAATCTTCCCGCTTTAACAGTGGATAATCATTAAAGGATATATTTTCCCCTTCCAGTACATTACCAATGCACACGAAGCATGATGTCTTGGCTGTGTTGTTTCTACCCACAATTAAGGTTGTCTTGGGATCGACTTCCAACTCGGCATCAATAAGCAATCTGTAATTTCTAATTCTTATTTTTGATAATTGCATATATGCCTCCGTTTTTTATCTGTAGTAAGGCTGTCAATGTTGTAGCTACCGTATCAGTTTTTCTTCCTTATCGGCACTTTTCCGCCACTGAGGATATAGATCAAATCTGCTGCCGAACCTTCATCAGAATAAATGATTTTGATAGAGAACTTTGCTTTTTTGCTTGGGGCATTGTCCCATCTCCAGTTGTTGCTGAGCGTTTTTACTAATGTTACGAGAAACAAATAGTTACAATCTATCGCTATATGGCAATGATCTCATATAACTATCCATCCATTCCCAATCGGGAATATAGCCATCATCAGAAAATTCGTGTGTTTCATCAAACACAATACCATCGGCATTGTGTTTAACAGGAAGCTTTATAGTAAAGTCTTTTCTGAAATGGGCATTCAATTCACGGCCAAATGCTTGATATTTGATCTTACATTCATTTCGAATGAGCGTTGCAATAAACAGTTTAGCGTGATCTGATAAAGGGACTTTTTCCTGTAATACTGCTACATTTTGTGCCGTATAAAATGGCTTCTTTTGAATAAAGCAAGAACCCAAAAAGCTGCCGCCCAAAGCCAACGACATCGATCCCGCAGGAAAAGGTTTTTCTCCTTCAATTTCATCTACAAATCCAACTACGCCATTGCCGTTGCTATCACGGGAAACATAGTTGTATTTAGGCTCGTCGCTCGTAGTAATGACTGCATCGATTCCATTTCCCATGCCACAAATGAAAATGCGATGCAAGAAAAACTCGTGCCATGTTTTTGTGTTCAGTTCTGGCGGCATTTGCTCAGTAACGGTTGTTTTTAGGGGTTTATGGTGCAGAGATAAAATGTACTTTTCCATAAACGTCCAATCTGGCGTAATGGAATCAACACTTGGTAGTAAAAGAGTTTCGGACAGGTATTTATCTTCCGTAACTTTTCGTCCATATGTGTACTTGTATTGATTTGCCATTAAGATGGTTCTGAGAAACAAATAAACTGCAGGTTTTCTGTGTTCAGTATTTTTTAGTAAAAGAATCTTTGCTGAATCGCCCACGACACATCCATGAGGCTGAAATGCCACAAATCCAGCGGAACCAGTCCTTGCAACAGTAAGGCACGGTTCTTCCACATAGGTGTAATTCATGGTTTTACAATAATCTTTGCTTATATAGCCGATGCACCCATTATTATCAGCTCCACTTTGAACAGCAGGAAAACTACCGGGATTATCTTCGATTTCCTCCTTAGTAATTCCGCTCCCATTATACAGAAAGAAAATATCAGCTGCAGAAAATGACTTCCAATCAGAAATATTAAGCTTCATATATGTGGCCCTCTTTGACTAAGTATGAAAGATAGTCATTTATTGTTTTCTGAAAATCCTCAGCAACAAGTGTTGAATAATCCGTTTCCATATATGCTTCAGCAAGCCATTCATCTTTCCACGAAACTCGATGCATAACCGATAACCCCGGCACTACTTTTTTGTTCTTGTACAGGTTAAGCCAGATTTCTTCCGTTTTATTCCATAGGCTATTGCCATCTGCATCGGTCCGTTCAACACGACCTAATCCTTTACGCTTGATGAACTTGTCATCTTTATAATAACCAAAGAAGGTTTCTTTGTTTGCTTTTTCGTGTTTTTGGGAAAGATCAAAAATCATACAACAAGCAACCGCTGCAGCTCCAGGATAGAACATCTCTGTAGGAAGTGAAAAAACGGCATCGAGAGTATAGTTATCAAGCATTTTCTTTTTGAATGTTTTTACATCACCACTGTTACCAATAGCAGCTTGCATAGGGAGCAATACTGCCATTTTGCAGGTAGACGGGACATGGCGAGCTACCCACTCTACGAAATGTAAACCTTTGGAGGGATCTTCTTTCTTTTTGGCATCCCATCCCTTGGTATAGTCTGGATCACAACATTTTTTTGTTGCGTTATAGGGAGGGTTCATCAAAACAATACTGATATTGTTTTCCGCAATCCATTTGGCCCGCTTAAACATAGAATCCTGAACAACATTAGAGTTGCCGTCACCATGAATAAGCATGTTAGTAGAGGAAAGGCCAAACGCTCCCTCCTCATATTCAATGCCGAATATTTGGTTCTTCTTGACCTCTTCACGCTCTTCTTCAGTATCGCAATCATCCATTGCATCGGTCATAGCCCTAACGAGAAAAGCACCACTTCCGCAGCAGGGGTCCAAAACACGGGAGTTTTTGTTTACACCAACAGCTTTGCTCATAAAATCGCAGATGTGGTCAGGGGTAAATGCCTGGTTCTTATCGGACTTTCCGACATATTTATTGAATGTGGTAAAGAATAGATTTAATAAATCTTGTCCAGCGGTACTCTTGTCATTGATATAAGGAACAACATTGTCATCAATGAATTGCAAAATATCCTCAAGTTCCTTATAGGTCAAACTTGTAACATCCTGATCATCAAGCACTTTGCTGTTCAAAACAGCGAGCTTTCCTGCTTTGTTCAGACTGCCGCCACGAGTAAGCAAACCCTCCAGAATATCTTTAATGCTTTTCAAAACGACACGCTCGGGAGCAAGCTTCTTTCCGGTTTTCGGGTCGAGTGTTTCCTTTACATTCTTGTAAACAAGCCCGTTTTTGAGGGCAAGAAGACAAGTACCAACAAACTGGCTACGCAGTTTTTCATTGATGCCATCTGAATGGAGTTTTTCATTAAGCGTTTTAATGGAATCAACAACTTTGATTTTGTCGTTTACCCTACCAAAACACAAGTTTTCGTATTCTTCAAATGTACGAAGAACGGTTTCTTCTTCCATGCGATGTTCGTCATCGATAATAACAGATTGACCAAACCAAACCCAAACTTCATCGCCATCGGTTTCTGCAAGGATAGCAACAATCTTTTTGTCCGAATATGCTTTTTCGAAGCGAACATAATCCTGTAACTGACCCTGAATTTTAGCTTTATCCCAACGGCTGAACTTGTTTTTACATTCCACAAGAACGGCCAAACGTTCATTTTCAAAACGGAGGTCAAGGAATTTGTGTTGCGTTCCAGTTGTAGCCTTTTGATAATCTTTGATGTCCTTACCAACGGTTTTTAGCGCTTGAGCGTAGCTAAATTCTCCCGTTTCAGTGTTTCCAACACGATACTTGTCACCAATTCTGTTAATTATATCAAATCTATTCATAGTTGATCTCCTTTGCTCATCCGTGTTTATGTTCCAATGCCAACCCAATCAATCGATCCGCCTGATCTGCCATGAACAGCGGGATATTTAGCACATCATCGTCTAGTTTCAGATTGTCCAATGAGAAACGGATGCGGAGCTTGACCTTGTCAGGGAACAGTTCCTTGAACTTCTTCATACTCTTGCTGGTTGTGTTGGCTTCGGATTTGACCTCCACGGGGAAGATGTCGTTCTCCCGCTGAATGAGGAAATCCACTTCGTAAGGCGGGTTGTTCTGACTCCAATAACGAGGCATGACTTCAAGCTGAGTAATTAAAGTCTGCAATACAAAGTTTTCGGTTAATGCGCCTTTGAATTCAGTAAATAGGCGGTTCCCTTCGCCAAAGGCAGTGGGAGCCAACTGTGCCAGACGGCGGAGCAGTCCCACATCTACCAAATAAATCTTGAAAGCAGACAAGTCATCGTAAGCTGCAATCGGCAGGCCGGGAGCTGAGCTGCGATAAATTTTATGCACCAAACGGGCATCTACCAGCCATTGCAAGGCATCCTCGTACTCACGGGCTCGTGCTCCTTCCTTGACCACTTTATAGATGAACTTCTTGTTCTCTTTTGCCAGTTGAGAAGGAATGGATTTCCAGATCATTGAGATTTTCGGGAACTCGCTGAGATTAGGATGCTTGGCAAAATCACGCTCATAGGCTCCGATGATTCCGGACAATGCTTCCTGCATGGCAGAAACATCCCGTGCCTCCGTCCACATCAATACCGGCTCCGGCATACCACCGGTAACATAGTACATTTTCAGCTTCTCATACAGCGGATTAAAGAAGGCATCAGGGATGGGTTCAAGAGTGTCCACCTGTTCCAGATACTGTGCCAGATTTTCATCACCGTTGGCAAGTAGGAATTCATTAAAGGTCATAGGGTCAATCTGCATAAAGTTGACCTTGCCTACTGGAAAAGAGGAAGGCTTCGCCAAGGCGATACCTAACAGAGAACCGGCGCAGGCCACATGATATTGCGGTGCGTTCTCGCAAAAATACTTCATGGAGTTGATAACCTTCGGGCAGTCCTGTACCTCATCAAAAATGATGAGGGTTTTTTCAGGCACAATTTTTTGGCCGCTTGCCAGCATAAGGTTTTGTAGAATCCGATCCACATCCTTGGTCGTTTCAAAAAATTGCTTATATTCTTCATTTTCGTCGAAGTTAAAGTAAGCTGTATTTTCATAATAGCGCCTGCCGAACTCTTTCAGAATCCAAGTCTTACCCACCTGACGTACGCCCTTCAAGATTAAAGGCTTGCGGTAGGGAGAACTCTTCCAAGCCAGCAACTTTTTTAAGATAAATCGTTCCATAGAATCACTCCTCACATTTTTATTGGAGTCTTATGCTTTATAATCACGCTTTTATTATATGCGAAATCTATATAAATTACAATCACAAAATTATTTATTTTTTATGCTCATCAATCACATTTCTACATGAGATAGTGAAAAAGATATTCTGCAATAAAGGCATACCACTGCCTCATCATCAGTTATATAACATCTTATCCTTTCTTTTCCATTCCGGATAGGAAGAGAAAGGAACGGATCAGTATCACTATAATCAGTATAGTTATTATCAATATTATTACGCAAATTGCAAGTGCAAGTTGGACACCTGCACGGTAGAACTTAGTTAACCAGAGCATCGGTCAGGATGGAAGCCGCTGGCTTCCGTCCTGGGCGATGCTGCCGCAGCCTTCAGCTGCGTAAACAGAGTCGAGGAACTCGTCAAACAGTTCCTCCGGGGTACGGTAGCCAAGCTTCTTGCGAGGCCGTCCGTTCAATTCATCAGCTGCGGCCAAGATATACTCAGCAGAGTAAGCCTCAATGGACACGCCCTTCGGAACGAAGGTTCGAAACAGCCCGTTGTGACGTTCGTTTTGGGGACGTTCCCACGAGGTGTAGGGATGCGCAAAGTAGACTGCACAGCCCCAGTTCTCGACCTGACTGAACGCAGAGAACTCCGAGCCGTTGTCCACGGTAATGGTCTTGAAGACCTGTGAGAACTTGTCTCCGAATTCTTCCCTGAGTGACTGCATGGCGTTCAGAACGGAGTCTGCATCCTTGCCGGGAATCCGGATGGCAATATAGTTCTCCGTTTTCTTCTCCAACAGGGAGAGGACGACAGCCTCTTTACCAGCCCTCTTGCCCACGACAGTGTCACCTTCCCAATGTCCCTCCTCGATGCGCAGAGCCGCGATCTCAGGCCTCTGAGAAATGTCTGTGCCGAAGCTCTTCCTGTGTTCACGGGGCTTGGAGTCCTTGTGCTGCTTGCGTTTCATGGCTTCGGGCAGTTCTGTCACAGACAAGTCAAGGCTGCCTGCCCAGACCTCATTGTAAAGCGTGTGTGTGCAGACCATCTCCTCTGCTGAAAACAGCTTGTACGAGCATAGCCGACGCAGGCATCCAAGTTCGTTCCCGCCTTTGCCGCCTTTGAGAAGAACCGGCTGAGCCTCTATCGTGAGGCGGCGAATGAAGCCGAGGAAATCTTCGACCGTTGGGCGGACGAGATTGACGATCTCGATGAGGACTACGAACCGGACGAGTTCTTCTCTGGCTAAAAAGCTGCCCACCATGAGCTGATCACGGTGAGCAGTTTTGTTTTGAGAGGATTCAGACAAGCGTGTCATCCAGCAGGAAGTCGATGACGCTGATATTGAGAATGCCATTGTCATCATACCAACGCTTGCGAATGTCATGACGCACGATAATCTTCGGGAAAGAATCGCCGGTCAGCGCGAAGGGCTTATTCTCGGTGATTGCCTTTTCCTCTGTTCCCAATGCGTAGGCAGACTGAATGTAGGTCTTCTTGCCGCCGGAGGTTGCAATGAAGTCGATTTCCCGCGCAACCGGAGTGACCTTTCCTTTGGCATTTTTCTCATTGCTATAGACGATGCCAATGTCAACGGAGCATTCACGGATCATCAGCTCATTGAAAATGATGTTCTCCATGATGTGCGTCATCTCCTGCTGACGGAAGCCGATACGGGCATTTCTCAGTCCAATGTCCTCACAGTAGTATTTGTTGGGATAGTCAAAATAGCTCTTGCCCTTGACATCCCAGCGTTTGCATTCGGTGAAGAGGAAGGAATCCGACAAGTGATCCATATAGGCTTTCACGGTGTTCAAAGCAACGACATTTTCTCCACTGCGCTTCTGCACGGTGTTGATGGCGGCTGCAACCTTCGTCGGATTGGTCAGAGAACCGATAGACGAACACAGCAGATTAAGAATAGCAGACAGCACATCCTCACGCTTGATCTTCTTCCGCTCTACAATGTCCTTCAAATAAACCTCGGAAAACAGCGATTTCAGATAAGCCATCTTTGCGGCATCTGTGGGACGGGACAGGATCAGCGGCATACCGCCGTAGAAAGCAAACTCATCAAAAGCGTCCTGCTTATCGCCGCCGACAGCCGAGTAGTATTCGGCAAAGGAAAGCGGATGCACACGGATCTCATCGCTCCTTCCTCGGAACTCAGTCAGTATGTCGGAGGACAGCATTTTGGAGTTGCTTCCCGTCACATAAATGTCCAAGTTGGACAAGGACTTCAAATCGTTGAGAGCATCGTAGAAGGTGATCTTCTTTCCGTCCGGATTATAAGGATTCGGAACTTCGTCGGACATCTGAATCTCGTCTACAAAGAGATAATATTGGTCTGTACTGTGTTCTACGATCTCCCGGACATGAGCCGCAAGCTCCAACGGATTGCGATAGCGAATATCACGGGTCAAGTCCAACTCAAAGGACAGAATATGATCTTCGGTAACACTCTCACCGAGAAGATAACTCTTGAACAGATTGCGAAGCAGATAGGACTTGCCGCATCTGCGGATGCCGGTAATCACCTTTACCTGACCATCCCACATAAAGGAGATGATTTTCTTCAAATAGCGATCTCGTTTTATTTCCATAATTCAACCTCCATTGAAAACTTACTGGTATTATCATGCTACTTTTCAATGGATATTATACTCCAACGCGAGAGAAAAATCAACAGTTTCGCTGAAAAGTTTACAAATAAACCCGTCAACATTTCAATGAAACGAGCAAGGAGGTACACCACCATACAACTTGACATCATTCATACCGGCGATTGCCTTGAAATCCTGAAAACGCTGCCCGAAGACAGCGTTCATTGCTGTGTGACGTCCCCTCCGTATTACGCGCTCCGTGATTACGGCATGGATGCTCAGATCGGCAGAGAGACAACGCCGAAGGAATACATCTCGCGCCTGACGGAAGTGTTTACCGAAGTCAGGCGCGTTTTGCGTCCGGATGGAACGCTCTGGCTGAACATCTCGGACACCTACGCCGGAAAGGGCAATCAGGGCGATTTCATTGACCCGAAGAACCCCAACGGCAGAAACGGTCAGGCTGTGGCTCTCAACAACAAGGTTGAGGGCTGCAAACCAAAGGATAGGTGATGCCCTTTATGCGCATCTCGATGATGCCCAGGATTGTTGTACTGTTTTGCATTGAAAATGATACTCCTTTCTCGTAGCAGCTGCTACAGGAAAAATGTATCATATCCATGCTCAAGCCACACCGTTCGTCCAAAATGTCCGCACCGTCTAAACTGAAACGCTCACACCGCTCGAAGCGAAATCCTTACAGCGTTCGGGCGAATTCTGCAATGCAGCCGCAGGATCTCTTTGTAATTGGTCATGTGCAGACCTCCTGTAATAGATTTGCATCTTGCGATGCAACCCCATTATACAGAAGGTGTCGGAGAGGCGGAAAGAGTGTAGGATTTGAAAAGAATGGGTGTCGGACTTGCGCGGTCAAACTGTCGGTTCCGGCCCGGCGTATTCAGCCGGGCGCACAATTGCAAAGAGCGGACAGCCGAAACTGTCCGCTCTTTCTTAGGGAAAAGGTAGAATGCGGTGCTTGTACAATATTACAGCATCACAAATTGCCGATGCAGCGGGATCTCACAGTGTGTAAAACGGTCACAATCCGTAAATATAGTTACTGATCAAAACCAACGCTGCACCGCGGGCTGCTGCATTGGGGCCATGTACGCCTCTTCGGAAAGAAAACGTCATGTTTTTAAAAGAGGCAACCGACGACACTTTTTTAGCGAGCATTTGTAAGTGCTCCTGCGTCAGATAGGGCTGCAGAAAACCGGCAAGGATAAACTCGCAATCAATAACCATGCGAATGTTGTTTATTGCCAATGCCAGATAATTCAGAAATCTGTCGAACACTTCCTGACAGTGCGAATCTGAATGCTTTAGTTTTTCAAAGAATGTGTTAACATCCATCCCGGCATCGGATTCCAGACTATTGATGGAGCAATAGCCATCCAGACACCCGTATTGACCACAGTAGCACTTCCTCCCGCCAGGAATCAACCGCATATGCTCAAGGATACAGCTGTTTACACCGTCTCCGTGAAATACCTGCCTGCCGACAATCAGAGCTCCACCCAAGTTTTGATTCAATGCAATATACACCGCGTTCTGAATATCCGGAAACTCCCATAATTCCGCATATGCAGCAACTTCTGTATCATGAAATAGTCTGCATGGCAAACGGATGTTGTTTTGAAAAACGGATCGGTCTGTACCCGTATAGCCAAGAAGGTCACCGCTAATAATGGTTTGCCCGTCTTGTGACACCAAGCCCTGAACCGCCAGACCGATGCCGAGGATGGCGTTGTCCGGATACTTCAGCTCATCTATAAATTGGTTAACTGCTTTGCCGAATGCACGATAATAGGCATCGCTGCGCTCAAAGGAAATGTAACATATTTTTTCCTTGATCGGCTGCCCATACAAATCCAAGGCGGTTATCGTGATGAATTCGCGTAATAAAGAAACGCCTATTGCAACCTTTGCTTTAGATGCGACAGAAATCACTTCTGCCTTTCTGCCGCCGGTAGATTCAAAATAACCGTTTTTCTGGATAATCCCCAACGTGTATAGTTCCTTCAAGGACTGCCCAACGGTTGGCAGACTAAGCTGAAGCAATTTAGAAATTTCCTGCTTCGATATACTCTTTTGGAAATAGATTTCCTGAAAGATTCGATTCGTATAACTGATCTCTGATTCCGTCTTGTAAAATGTATCAATTCTCATTCATAGTCTTCTTTCCGAAATGTGCAAGGCCAATTATAGCCTTCGCTCGGTTTTTACATGTTCTAATACGTGGTAATACAATTGCAGCAGGGCCAATTTATACGCCCTTGCGATCGCCGGGCAAAAACTCTCCACAACCTGATATGGGGGCAGTCTGCCCTTTTTCGGAAAATGGAGCAGAAAAGTAGAGATATATTGGCCATTTTGCGCTAAAATTGCCTTAACCAAGCGAAAAAGTGGCCAATATTTCGATTAGGAACAGAATGTGGGTTTTTAATTCAGAGGTTCCCTAGTTTTTGCGTTTCTGAGCTTAAATTAACATATGTTTATTATAATATAGCAAAACTATAAAAAAGTAAATGCTTTTTTAAAAAAAGTTTTCTAAGAACAGAGTAAAATGACGGGCGTATTCTGCTCCTATGTTGCGGCAAATACCTTGTCAGCTACAGGTGCGGAGTGCTGCGCAGGAACATATCCACACACGTTTGTGCAAGGTATACAAGTTTCTTCTGCAAATCATGTAGGAAAATCATATTGACATTTTTAATGATAAATGGTATATTGCAATTAGATCTTATGAAAAATTAATTTCTAAAAGATAATTCTAATATATTGGAATGAGACACCGTTTATTGGCCCCCGCAGTGCTGTTAAACAATGCACGTCTGTGTGGCATTGCAGGCTCTGCGGCTGCTTTGCAGGCGGGTGACTACATTGCCGTCAATCCGATAAAAAGGGACGGCGTCTATAGTGCTCTTTTATTAAACCAGATGCGCATGGCTGCACGGTAGAACTGACAAATTCGGGTAAGATTAAGATTGCTCTGCATTTGACACGAAAGCGGCTGCAAAATTTTGAATTGACGAAGTGATTATTCAGTCTAAGCGCAGACCCACTGAGAAAAGGAGATAGTTCTTTATGGAAAAGGAAATGGTTCAACAGATTATGCGTGCGCCACACCAGGTCGGTTTTCGAAAGGTACCTGTGCCGGCTGTATTACCTGGGCAGGTAAAAGTTCGGATCCAGATGATTGGTATCTGCGGCAGCGATATTCACGTATTCCATGGCACACATCCTTTTACTTCTTATCCTGTTACACAAGGACATGAGGTTTCAGGAGAAATTGTTGAGGTTGGAGAAAATGTAACCAATTTAACGATCGGTCAGCGTGTAACCATCGAACCGCAGGTCGTGTGCGGCAAGTGCTACCCTTGCCGCCATGGCAAATACAATCTTTGTGAAGAATTAAAGGTTATGGGGTTTCAGACCACTGGCACCGCATCGACGTATTTTGTCGTCGATGCAGCAAAAGCAACGCCATTGCCCGAGGGTATGGACTATAAAGCTGGAGCTATGCTGGAACCGCTGGCTGTCGCGGTTCATGCTGTTCGCAGAGCGGGCAATGTAAGCGGCTTGAAAATCGCTGTTTTGGGCGCAGGGCCGATAGGTAATCTGGTTGCGCAGACTGCAAAGGGATTGGGGGCTGCGTCTGTTATGATCACCGATGTTTCTGATTATCGTTTGGCACTTGCAAAGAGCGTGGGTGTTGATTTTGCTGTTAACACGAAAAAAGAAAACTTTGGTGAGGCCCTTGTTCGATGCTTCGGGCCGGGCAAAGCAGATGTGATTTACGACTGCGCTGGAAACAATACTACCATCGGTCAAGCGATTGCTTATGCACGCAAGGGCAGCGCCATTATTCTGGTTGCGGTTTTTGCAGGTATGGCGCAGGCAGATCTGGCTGTCCTAAATGATCACGAGCTTGATCTGAATACGACAATGATGTATCGCCACGAAGACTACGTCAAAGCAATGGAACTGGTGACAAATCAGCTTGTTACGCTTGAGCCACTTCAGAGTAAGGTGTTCCCGTTCAGTGAATACCAGCAAGCGTATGAGTTTATTGATGCCAACCGTGAAACTTCTATGAAAGTCCTGATTGATGTTCAAGATGACAGCGGCATTGAGTTGTAATCACCATTTTAAACCGTACATAAAAAGCTCATTTGTGAATTGAGTGAAAAGAAAAACTAGGAGGATGGGTTTATGCCTGATTATCGGATCAAAAGCGTTCATGCTGTGCAGGTTCAGTCCAGGCGGCACAATATGGCCGTTTCTGCGCGCGTGGAAACAATGGATGGCGCCGTTGGCAAAGCACTTTGCTATGCCGGCGTTTCCGTCGGAACACACGAAGTACATTTTCAGTATGACGGAGGAAACCGATGGGGCGGACTTGGTTGCATGAGTGCGGTGCGAAATGTAAATACGATTATCGCGGATACGATTTTGGGTATGGATGTTCGAAATCAATTTGAGATTGATCAAGCTATGCTCTCTATTCAAGGTAATGGCAGTGCCTCGGTAGGCGGCAACGCAATTGCTGCGGTTTCGGCTGCGGTGTTAAAGGCAGGAGCCGCTGCCACGCAGATGCCGCTTTATCGTTATATAGGTGGAGAGAATGCCTGCATGCTTCCGGTTCCCGGTGCACCAGCTTTTTCAGGGGGTGAGCGCTGGGGCGGTGCTGTACATACACATGGTAATAAGCCGACCGGAGCCTTTCAGTGCTTTGGCTATGATTCATTTTCTGAGGCGTCAAGCGCAGCGTGGGACATGTACCATCTGTTTGCGAAAGAGCTTGAAAAACGGGGCGTGACGGAAGGAGACTGGTTCTTCTACCGGATCCCTGCCGGAATCTTCAAACATTCTGACGAAGAGCTGTTTGAACTTATGGCTGACGTAATTCATAAGACCGGAAACGATGGTAAAGCTGGTATTCAAATCGATGTGGCTGCCGATTGCTACTATGACAGGAATCACAAACGTTATCGGGGATTGTTCTCCAAAGAGGAGCGGGATCGGGATCAGCTTCTTGCATATTACCTGAAACTGATTGATACTTACCCGTTTGTCAGCATCGAAGATGCGTTCTACGAGGATGATTACGAAAGCCATGCCATTCTCAGGGAAAAATCTGGTATTCAAATTGTGGGCGATGATTTGTATACGACTATGCGTGAGCGGGTTTCTAAAGGCGTGGAAACGGGAGCAACAAATGTGATGTTGCTTAAGGTCAATCAGGTTGGATCTATTTCCCAAGCGTTTGAGGCAGCACGTTTCGCACACGAATGCGGAATGGGCGTTATGCCCTGCGAGAGCCGTGGAGAAGATGAGGACATTGCAGATTACTGTGTTGGCCTTGGCACGGAGTGCGTACGAGAAATGGCAATCTTGAACAACGGAGCAAATCGGTTCCTCGAAATTGAAGATGAACTTGGCTCAAAAGCAAAATTCTGGGGGAAACGTGGCCTGAAGGGAAGAAAATTTCAGGAATAATTGCGCGTAGTGAACCACTGGAATCCAGTGAAAATAAAATAAAAAACAGGAGGAAACAATGAAAAAGTTATTAGCAATGTTGTTAGCGATGGTGATGGTGTTCAGCCTTGCTGCTTGCGCACAGGGGGGCACAACAAACGGGGTGTCTGCAACAGAGAAAACAGCAGCACCTGACAATAACGGCGAAAAGGACTCCAGCACCTCGACAGGAGACAGTGATAGCATTGATGTTGGCGTTTGCCTTACGATTACCGGTTCCGGTGCACCGAACGGCCTGATCATGCTGGCCGGCGTGCAAGAGTACGTTGATATGGTCAATGAAAAGGGAGGTGTAAACGGTAAACAGATAAAGCTTCACATTCAGGATGCAGGCAACGATTCGGATGCCTGCCTCAATGCCATGAACCTTCTGGAAAAGGAAGATCTGTCGGCAATCATTGGTCCTCACGGCTCAGGCTTCATTTTTGCCGCGCAGCAGATCATTGAACAAGGCGGCATTCCCTGCATTGGCGGCGGCACAAACTATAAGCTTCCTACAACCGACAACAACTACCTCTTCCTGGGACGTCCCAGTGATGCAATTCAGGCAAAAGCAATTGCCAATTATGTTGTAGAAAATACAGACGCAAAAACGGTTGGTATGTGCTATTGCGCAACAGACTTTGGCCAGGGTGCCTATGAGTGCGTTAAGGAAGTTATGGAATCTAATCCGCAAATTAAGTTTGTAGCCGAAACGCATAATGAGGCAGACACTGACTTCTCGTCTACACTTCTTAAGATGCAGGCGGAGGGCGTTGATGTCCTGATTCTTTGGACCACTGAAACGCCGATGCCAATTCTTCTCCGTCAGGCTTATGAACTTGGTCTGCATGATACCATGGAATTCTATGGGTCGCCTTGTATTGGCTCTGGCTCTGTTCAGGAGGCAATGGATCTGGCATGGTTGGAGGATGTTTACTGCGTACAGGAGTCTTTCTATGACACGACCAATGCAACAATGGTTGAGTTCGGCGAGAGAACCTTTGCGAATTATGGAATGTACCCGGACAATACGCTCAGAAGCTACGAAAAGCTGACGGAAGGTTTGGTTGAGGCCCTTAGACAGTGTGAAGATCCAACAGATCCTGAGCAGGTCAAAGATGCTCTGCAGAATATCCACGGTTATCAGACGATATTTGGCGCTGTCGACTGTGACGATACCAATTCTCTGGTGCATGAGATTTGCATTACAAAGTGGAATCCAGACACGCAGCAACTGGATAAGGTGATGGACGTTGCCGGTTGAGTGCTGGCAATTTTGAGTGAAACGCTATGGACCCGCCGCAAAAATATTTTTGCGGCGGGCCTATACAAATAGAGCATGGAGAGGCATATGCGAATATTAAACAAAGATACTCTTTTGTCGCACAGCAATAAAGCACTCCGAAGCGATGTATTGGATATTATCGAAAGTGGAATGACTGCCTGCGACCCATATGAGAACACACGGAAGCTTTTACAACTGGAAAGTGGAAAGCTTACTGTTGGAGGGAAGCAGTTTGAGGCAGACGGTGACCCTGATACGGGCGCGACAGATTATGACGTAACCTCTTTTCAGCATATTTATGTGGTCGGGGCAGGTAAGGGTGTCCAACTTGTTGTTAAAGCGATTGAAGATGTGTTGGGAGACTATCTAACTGGCGGAGAAATCATTTGTAAGCATGGGGACCCAATGCTTGTAAAAAAGGTGCACGTGACCATGGGAAGCCACCCGACTCCGGACCATGGGTGTGTTGAAGGCTGCCAGCGGATTCTCAACCTTTCCAGCAGAATTACAGAGAATGATCTGGTATTCACAGTTATTATGAATGGTGGCAGTTCTCTGCTTACATGCCCTGCGGACGGTATTACATTGGAAGATACCATTGAGGTTACCCGGCTGATGCAGATTGAACTTGGCGTGACAACAAGAAAGCTAAATGCACTTAGAAATCATATTGATAAATTAAAGGGCGGTAAGCTTTTGCGCCTGTTCAGCAGGGCAACTCTGATTAATCTATGCGGTGCGGATCTCAATCGTGCGTTTGATATTGGAAAGACCGACTTCCAATACCTTGTAAAAGAAAACTACTGGCTGCATAACGTGCCGGATGGAACCACCTATGAGGGTGCACTTCAAACGATCAAAGAATTTAATGTCGAAGAGCGGATTCCGGCATCCGTTATGCGCCTTCTGCGAAGCCAAAGCCCTGAAAATGCATCTTTGAAGTATGAAGAATACCGGAATTTCAAGAGTAGAATTTTCGGTGTTATGCCAGAAGCGGACGGCTTTTTCCATGCTGCGATGCACCGGGCTAAAGAATTGGGCTATACACCGTATTTTATGTCGGACGGTTTTAATATTGAGGCCTCTCATGTCGGCGCGTTCATCGGGCTTATGGCTGAATGCATATCCCGGAGAGGGCAGGCGATGAAGCTCCCAGCCGCACTGATATTTACAGGCGAGATGATTGTCACAGTGGGAGAATCAGAAAATGTCGGAGGTAGAAACCAGGAAGCAGCGCTATCCTGCGCCAAATGGATTGCAGACAAGCCTGGAATTGTATACGCAGGCGTAGATACGGATGGAACGGATGGCCCCGGCGGTTTTATCGCAGAGGATGCCCCGCGCTGCTTGGCTGGCGCAATTGTGGACGGCAATACAAAGCGAGAGCTGAAGGAAAAAGGGTTTGAACTGGAAGAATGCGTTCTTACACACAATACGTCTGCACCGCTATGGAAAACAAATAACGGCATTTTTGCGCGGCAGGGCGTCAGCCTAAACGATTTGGTCGTGGTGCTGTTGCAATAATAAGGTGGGAGGGATAACATTGTTTTTACAATTATTGATCGGCGGCGTCGCCATGGGCCTTATTTATGCCCTAATTGCCATTGAATATACACTGATCTATAATTCATGCGCACTGCTTAATTTTGCGCATGGCCAGCTTGTTATGTTTGGTGCGTATATTTTTGCCGGTACTATGGTCACGTCACTGGGGATGTCCTTTGCCGCAGGCTGGATTGGAACTATCATTTTATCCGGAATTATTGGTGTTGCGTTAGCACTCTCAGTATTTATCCCGCTAAAGGATGTTGGTAAGCTATATGCGATTATTGCCACGCTGATGTTTTCTATGATGATTACGGACAGTGTCACACTTCTCTGGGGACAGTATCCGTTTTACCTCAATGGATATCTAAGCGGCATTATCCGAATCGGAATGATTGCTTTCCCTGTGGTCTATTTTTACATTATTGCCATATGCGCCGTAGTTGTAGTATTGCTGCTTTATTTCATGAACAAGACAAAAACTGGCCGGGCTATGAAATGTGTGTCCGAAAACAAAGGCATGGCAGCCATGGTAGGAATCAATGTTAAATATGGTAATTACGATTGTGTTGAGCGTAATCATCTGTGCTGTGGTAGGCATGCTCCTGGCTCCGCTGCTTAGCGTGACGATCACCATGGGCTCTACGGTATCATCTAAGGGATTTACCGCAGGTGTACTCGGAGGATTTGGCTCAGTTCCGGGCGCAATTATTGGCGGTTTGATTGTAGGTGTGATCGAGAACTGCGCCACAATGTATATCCCATCTGTGTATAAAGATGTGATCAGCTATGTAATCCTGTTCCTGGTTATTTTAATCAAGCCGAACGGCATTTTAGGAACAGCCAGGGTTAAGATGACAGGAAAACCGGCAGTTTTGGAAGCGAGGCGTGAAGATGAATAAAATGCAATCAGCAAAACGTTATGGGGCTGCAATAGGGAGCATTGCCCTATATCTATTGATCTCAGTTCTTTATAAAGGTGAGTATATCTATACGGTTCTCCAACAAATCTGCTGTTTTTTTGTTGCAGTCATGGGAATAAATTTTATTACAGGCATGACGGGACAGCCTATGATGGGTGCAGCAGGCGTTCTTGCCATAGGCGCTTATACAACTGGTATTTTGTCTTCATATGGGTGGAATCCCTTTTGGGCGTTGATACCGGTGATTTTGATTAGCGCGCTCATTGGGGTTGGACTTGGTTATCCAAGTTTGCGCCTGTCGGGCGTCTATCTGTCTTTTACAACCATCGCCTTTTCTGAAATTGTCAGAATCTTTGCTACGAATCTCACAGGGCTTACTGGCGGAGCGACAGGCATTAAAAATATCCCAACCTACAGACTATTCGGCTATATGTTTGCATCGTCTAAAGATAAACTGCTGGTTTATGTTGTCCTATGTATTATTCTTGCACTTCTTGCGGACAGGATCATCCACTCTCAGTGGGGGCGCAGCCTGTTGGCTGTACGCGATAATATTGACACGGTTCCTGCTTGCGGAATTAACGTTACCTATGTGAAAGTGATTGCATTTTGCTTATGCACGGTATACTGCGGAATTGCAGGGAGTATGTATGCACATATGAATAATTATATCAATTCACTGACCTTTACGCAGACAATGTCAATCAAGGTGCTGAGCATGCTGGTACTCGGTGGCATGGGCTCTGTTGCGGGTTGCTTTGTGGGGACAGTATTGATTGTTATCTTTCCAGAGATGCTTAGGTTTTTGGGCCAATATTACGAGCTTGTTTACACAATCATCATGATGCTTGTAATTATTTTCCTCCCGGGAGGCCTTGTCAACGTATTTGGATCAAAGAAGCTCAGCCGTAAAGAAAGTTGGAAACGCCTTAGGGATATCTTTATTGGGAGGACATAAACATGAATGATAGCATCTTACGCGTTGAAAACATTTCTATGTGCTTTGGCGGCGTAGTAGCTGTAGATAATGTATCGTTTGAGGTCAAGAAACGGACAATTCATTCTCTGATTGGACCGAATGGAGCAGGAAAAACGACAACTATCAGTATGATAAACGGAACATTGCCGGTTCCGTCCGGTAAAATTTATTTTGATGGAGTGGATCTTACCGGAAAACACACGCATGAATTTACTCGTATGGGCATGGGCCGGACATTTCAGAATATCAAACTGTTTGACACCATGACCGTGGAAGAAAATCTTCTTCTGGGCTGCAATTATCTCTATGAAAATGATGGCTTTCTAAAATTTTTGGTTACGCCAAAGCGTCAAATGAATTTGGAACGAACAGCACGGGAGGCTGTTGCGGAATGTCTAAACCAATTCAATTTGTATGCATGTAAAGACGAACTAGTTGGAAGCCTTCCGTATGGTCATAAAAAACTAGTCGAACTGGCAAGAGCTATGGCGGGAAATCCAAAAATGATTCTTCTGGATGAACCAGCGGCGGGGCTGAATCCATCGGAGCGTCAATCCTTGATCCTTAATTTGCGGAATATTTTTGATATGGGTGTTGACCTGCTTATTATTGAGCACAACATGGACGTTGTGATGAAGCTTTCGGACCGGATTACAGTTATCAGCTTTGGGCGAAAGATTGCTGAAGGGACGCCTGAAGAGATCAAAAATAACGATGATGTAATCAGTGCATATCTTGGCGCCAGATTCAAAAAAGAATAAAGGAGGCTTGCATATGTTAAAAATTGACAATATCTCCGTGTCGTATGGGCAGGTGAAAGCGCTCCTTGGCGTCAGCATTGAGGTAAATGACGGCGAGATTGTTTCGATTATTGGGTCTAATGGTGCTGGAAAGTCTTCATTGATGCGAAGCATTGTTGGAGATGTGAAGGTACAATCTGGAAAAATCTATGATGGCGATACCGATTTGACGGCAATGAAAACGCATGAAATCGTAAAGCGTGGTGTTGTATATGTTCCGGAGGGACGCCAGGTGTTTGCAAAACTCTCCGTTCTTGAGAATTTGGAAATGGGAGCATTCAGCAAGCCATATTCCAGAGCAGAACTTCAGGAACATTACGATGAAATGTTTGAGCTATTCCCCATTTTGAAGAAAAAAAGGTCTCAACTAGCGGGATCATTATCTGGTGGTCAACAGCAAATGCTGGCATTGTGCAGAGGCCTGATGTGTGATCCGAAGATTATTTTGCTTGATGAGCCGTCGCTGGGACTTGCGCCGGTGATTGTTGATGAAGTTTTTGACAAAATCAGAGAAATCAATGAGAAAAAAGGTATTTCCATCCTTCTTGTAGAGCAGAACGCATATATGGCATTGGAAGCATCGCTGCGATGCTACGTTCTGGAGAATGGTGTCGTTAAGCTTTCTGGCAACAGCACCGACTTGGCGGAAAATGAAAGCGTAAAGGCAGCATATCTCGGCGGCTGATAAAAAGACGATGTTTTTGTGCGATATACGTTGGCCTTGAAATCGTGTACTGCGATCATGCGGGGAGCTAAGGAAGCTCTGATGAAATCGGCAAGGGCTGTGAGCGAAAAAGATCTGCTGATCCGCCGCAGAAATTCATTCAGTTCGTCTCTATTCATTCTCTTGCGGAGTTATGCAGGAGGGATACACGCCAAAACAGAGATGGCTTGCACAATATGGACAACATTGGCCATGGGAACAGCAACAGTTACTATCAAGGTACTCAAAGCCTCAAATGCAAAACTCCCGTTATGCTTTCTTCTCTGCAATGTATGCCTTTTAGCGTTTAGCCCTTTGGGTAACAGAGGGAAGCCTTTGGATGCATCGGAGAGGTATAGATACCGAAAAGTTTGTATCGGACTAATTGTTGCGTTCGATATGGTAGCTATTATAGCAAATTTCATAGTAATTCCAACTTTTTACTATCCGGTGATATGCGGAATGTGTTTGGAAGCGATTTTATTGTGTATTGGAAAAATATGTAATATGTAGCAAGAAAAGCCTATTTGCATGTATTTGCCGGATATCGGTTTATATACGTCCTGGATGTTAGAAGTGTATACACTCCCAAATATGAATTTGTAAGTAACGCCCAGAGTAAACCGTATTCGCAGTCTTATACCTTCCAGACGGAGATGCAAACAACATTCTGCAAGGAGATTATTTTATGCATGGGGAATGCTTTCCTCATGCATAAAATGAATACAAGATTGGAGGAGTATACTATAAATAGGCAAAAAGTGTCAGCAGCATGGATATGCTCGAAGTGGCATTGGATTTGTACTAGGGCAGCACCGCACAATTCGGCAAGAAGTCTCAGGCAGGATTTTTGTTCCAATTCAAAGTTCCGAAAATGGAGGAATACTGTATGTATTTCCCATTTTCGGAACTGCGGAAGTGGAGCAAAAAGACGGCTGAGACTCGCAGACGCAATTGTGCGGTGTTGCCCTAGTATACTTATCCTTGCCTTTTTCCTTCTAAGTAAATACTGCATAACACCGTCTGTCATTAGAGGGAATTCCATGTACCCGACTCTCAAAAGTGGGGAATTTGTGCTCATAAGCCGGATCAAACGGGAACCGAAACATGGTGATATTGTGTTGCTCCATTCGGCCGCTTTGCGTCCGCACAAATAGGAATGAAAGTATGCAGACAAACGGCCGCCTTTCTTGTAGAATTATATTGAGGAGGATGCACACTACAACGCACGGTAGGAGGAGTCGTAGATTGCATTCCTAACTCAAAACAGTATATCAATCAGTGCTGGAACCACCTTTTCAAGCACAAATAAGTGGCGTCTTGAACCCGTACGCTAAGGATTGTTTTAACACCTGTTAATTGCTTGGCGGTTCAGTCCCTGCATTCTCCTCGCTATTTTTACGGAGGAGGTTTTGTTGTGAAAGTCGTATTCCCAACCTGCTGCGGTGTAGATGTTCACAAATCTTTCGTGGTTGCTACCATCATCACCACGCCCACAGACAGCTTGCAGCCCCACTATCAGAAAAAGCGATTCAGCACCTTCAACTCAGATTTGAACCGTTTTGCAACCTGGCTTCTGGAACACAACTGTTTGGATGTCTGCATGGAATCCACCGGGAAGTACTGGGTTCCGGTATTCAACATCCTGGAAAAGCGTGGTATTCGGGTTGTCATTGCCAATCCCAAATGGGTAAAGGCTGTAAAGGGAAACAAGGATGATACGAAAGATTCCAAGTGGATCGGGGATCTGTTTCGCATTGGCCTTGTGAAAAGCAGCTTCATCCCAGAACTGAAAATCCGTATTCTGCGTGAGTTTTTACGCTACCGCTATAAGCTGGTTTCCATGAAAAGCAGTGAGAAAAACCGCTTTCAGAATGCGTTTACTGTCTGCAATGTGGCTCTGGATTCTGTTGTGTCTGATATGTTTGGTAAATCCGCAACTGCAATTACAGATTATCTCACATCCGACGAATCCTTTGACCCGGAACATTGTGTTTCCCTGTTACAGCGCTCCCTCAAAAAGAAGGCTGAGAAAGTTCTGGAGTCCATTGAAGGCTACTCCATTTCTGACGAGCAGAAGGCTCGCATCAAAATTATCCGTGAGCATTACGATTTCATTGAGAAACTGATTGCCAAGGTGGATACCTGTGTCAATGAAATGGTGGAAAAATACGAAGGTGAAATCAATCTTCTTTGCACCATTCCGGGTATTGACCGAAACTCCGCAATCACCATTATTTCTGAAATCGGCACGGATATGAGCCAGTTTGGTTCCTCCAAACGGCTTTGCTGCTGGGCTGGATTGACTCCCGGCAACAACGAGTCCGCTGGAAAGAAGAAGTCTGTGCGTATTTCCCGAGCAGGTGTTTACCTCAAGCCTGCGCTGGTTTAGGTCGCTCACGCTGCGGTAAAGGACACCAAGCATCCTTACTACAAGCTGAAATATGAGAGAATTGCCAAGCGTAGGGGTAAGAAACGCGCCATTATCGCCATTGCCAGAATGATTTTGACGGCAATCTATACGATGTTCTGCACCGGTGAAGTGTGGAACCCGGTCGATCTTTTCAAAATCGATATGCCTGAACATTTGAAGGAACAGCAGCTTGCCAAAGCCATTAAGCAGGGCACACTGGGACGGATCCCATTCCTGCACCAGCAGTATTTCGGCCTGTTAATCCTGCCAAATCCGGCTTCATCCTGGAACATAAGGCGGATTTTCTTGTCGCTGTGGATAAATTGAAGCTCCTTTACTGTGGTGTTAATTTTTTTGAGGCCGCGATTTCTTCATCGCTGGCCTTTCTGGGGTGCTTGCTTCGGGGCATTACCTTTCGCCATCCATGCCGATGCAGAACAAAGTAGATTTGACCATTGCTGACCGGATGGTCTACTGCTGCCTGGTATGCCTTTGCGATCTCACTGACCTCGACCAATTCACCTTTTTCTGCTCGTTCCTTAAATGGCGCAAGAATGGCTGCTTCTTCCTCTACGCTCATATTGCGGTGGTTTCCACCGCAGTGATTGCCGGAAATTGCATCCAGTCCATGATCTCTATATTTTGCGACAAGCTGTGTAACATAGGCAGCATGAAATCCGGTTGCTGCAGAAACTTCCCCGGAGCTTGCTCCTTTTGCCCGCATCTCAAGTGCTTTCAACCGGCATTCTGCTCGCTTATCTTTGTTTTCTTTGCGAGCCTGCTCAATTCCTTCGATTTCTTTTTCACTGAATTTATATCTGGAAGCCATATTCATCACCCAGATATAGTATATCACATCGTTGCGAATAGTTAAATTGGCTTATTAAGAATTAGTATTATCATGTGTTTTACTTGAATTAGTCCGGTTTATTGGACACATCGCATTGTATAATCCTCTCAGAGGCCCAGAAAAAATATGGATGGAGGAAAAGCTATGCGTTTTACGATCAGTGGTTTTGGTGGAGCGTCTAAAGAGGGACAGGAAACTCCGGCAGCGCGGGAGGCAGAACCGGTCAGCGCCGCGCCCCGGAAGTCTGTTGTGCAGGTTTGTTTTCCGGAGACCGGAAGGTCGCTCGCCTATTACAACGACCGGTTCAACCTGAAGGCCGGCGACCGGGTCTATGTGAGCGGCAAGCTGGAAGGGGTTCTCGGCATCGTGACCAGCGTGAATTACAATTTCAGGATTCGGCTGTCCGAATATCAGAAGGTCATTTTCCAGGTAAATACCCGGGTGCACGGCAGATTTTACATGTCCGCTTCCCATTTTATCACCTTCGACCCCGCTGCTCTCCCCGCTGCCCAAGTAACAAGCTGGTTCCGGGCACCCGTCGGCGAAGGCGAGGAATTTGCCAGCGGAAACGACGATTTCTCCTTCTCTCTGGAGCATTTGGAGGAAATGAAGATTACCAATGCCATTGCGGAGCGGGGACACGATTACTTCATGGAGAACCGCGTCCGTTATCTCTGTCTGGATGGGACAAAGGGGTATGCAGTCGTGGAAGGGACAAAAGCATACGCCGTTGAATTCCGCTATCACGACGGGGAAATCCGGAATTTACTGTGCGACTGCTTTTGCAGCTATCCCTGCAAGCATGAATTTGCCGCGATGCTTCAGATTAAGGAGACGCTGGAACACATCGCCAAGCACTATGCGCATGAGTACGCGCAGACCGGCTATTTTGCAGCCATTGCGAAGGAGACATTTTTCGCATTTGCCATCAGTAACTGTCAGGAGGGCGGTTTTTCTCTGTGACGGGGAGAGACTGGCGGCTCCCGCCGGTCATTGCCTGCGCCGTTTCTCCCTGAAATTCCATTTCATTGCCCCTGCGGCTTGATCTCGACCGTCCTCCCACCCAGATTTTCATAGACGCGGTGGGAAACGGACAAAACTGTCCGCCCCTCAGAGGCGCGGCGCAGAGCTTCCAGAACGCGTTCCTCCGTCTCGGCGTCCAGATTTGCTGTGATCTCGTCCAGCAGAAGCACCACCGGGTCCGCCGCCGCGGCGCGGGCGATGGACAGAAGCTGCCATTCGCCCTGTGAGAACATGCCCTCGGTGCATACCGTGGCGTAGCCCTCCGGCAATGCCTGAATAGCCGCGTCGATCCCGGCAAGGTGCGCCGCGTTCTTTGCCATATCTTCCGTTATCTGCGGGTCACCAAGGGTGATCTGATCCAGCACCGTCCCCGGCACGCGGGAAAAGTGCTGCTCCACACAGCTGATGCAGGTTCGGCGCTCCTGATCCGAAATGGTCGAAACGTCCACGCCGCCAATGGTAATCGTACCGGCTTCCGGACGATAAAGCCCCAGCAGAAGCTTGAACACAGTGCTTTTTCCTGCGCCCGTCCGGCCTACCAGCGTGACCTGCTCGCCCTGCCTTACGGTCATGGAAAAGTCCTGCAAAACAGGCTTTTCCCCGTAGCCGAAGGTCACGTGGGACAGCGCCACGTCCCCCCGGGCGGCGGTTTCCCGATGCTCCGGGATGTCGCGCTCCGGCTGGCTTAAAAACGCGTCGATACGCTTGACCCCGGCCATGGCCGACTGAATGGTCTGAATCTCCATGCCAAGGCTTTCAATGGGTGCAAAAATGCGGGATATGTAGCTGATAACGGCCACCGACGTGCCCACCGACATGCCGAACAGACGCAGAATTTCGGCATTTCCGGAGGCGGACAGCAGCATGACGATGCCAACCACCACGGCGTTCAGCAGCAGAACCACCGGGGAATAGATGGCGTCGTAAAAATTGGTGCGCTCCATGGCGGCGTAGCCGTCCGAAATACGCCGATCGTACCGGCGCTCCATGTAATCTTCCAGCCCCAGCGCCCGGATGGTGCGGATATTGTGCAGCGTCTCCGGCACCTGACCGGACACGGCGGCGACGGCGCGGCGGTTGTTCAGCTGGGCGGCCAGCATCCGCTTCTGCACGTGGCGGGTGAACAGGGCAAACAGGGGCAGAACCAGCAGCAGAATCAGGGCAAGGCCGGTATTTTTCACCGCGATGACCGCCATGATGGACAGAATGCGGCACGCGTCCGCCACCATGCTGATGATGCCGGAGGTAAACAGCGCCTCAACCGTGTCCACATCCCCGGAAAACCGGGCGGCGACCTCGCCGGGATTCTGGTCAACAAGGGTGCTTGCGGGCAGCCGGGTCAGCTTCCGGGACATTTCCGAGCGCAGGGCGTGGGTCATTTTCTGGCCGAACAGCACGAGCAGGCTTTCCTGCGCGGAAGAAAGCAGTCCCTCCAGCGCAAGACTGCAAAAGTAGCCCTGTACCGCGAGAAACGTCAGTCCGCTGCCCACGGTCAGGCGATCGACCACCCGTGCCAGCAGCAGCAGCGGGAGCAGGGACGCACCCACCGACGCCGCCACGCAGAGAACCGTCCCCACCGTGAGAAGCTGGTGGATCGCTGCCGCCGTCCGTATGGCGGCAAACACACCGTTTTTATTCATGAGTCTGCCCTCCTGTCTGGCTTTCATAGAGCTGCCGGTACACCGGAACGGATGCCATCAATTCCTCGTGGGTGCCGACGGTGGTTTTGCCGTCCTCCATAAAGATCACACTGCGCATCTGTGGGAAGTGATACAGGCGGTGAGAGATCAGGAACACAACCTTATCCTTTGCGTATTCCTGTAAATTTGCGAACACGGTATCCTCGGTATTTCTGTCCAGCGCGGAGAATGGGTCGTCCAGAACCAGAACGGGTCTGGGGTGGGCAAGAGTTCTTGCCAGCGCCAGCCGCTGCGCCTGACCTCCGGAAAGCCACGTGCCGCTGCTGCCGATGATGGTGTCCAGCCCCGCTTCCATGGCAAGCACTTCATGATCCAGCGCCGCCGCGGCAAGATACGGCTTCGCGTCCTGATTGCTTCCGCAGAGGACGTTATTCTGGATGGTGTCGGCGCTCAGCTCCGGGTCGTGCCCCAAATATCCCACGGTTGCCGCGATTTGACGGGGGGTGAGGGCGGAAAACTCGGTCTTCCCGAATTTCGCCGAGCCGCCGTAGGGAGCTTCGCAGAGGAACACCCGCCCGAAGGTGGACTTGCCGCAGGCCACCGGCCCGGTAACGCCGATGATATCCCCCGGATGGGCCGTCAGGCTCAGCCCGGAGAAAACCGGCTGGTCGCCGTAGGCAAAGGAAAGATTCTCTAGGGTCACGTCCACCGCTGACGGAACGGCGAGAGGCTCCAGCGTCTCCGGGGACTTCATCAGGGGCTGAATGCGCTTCCATGAGACCTCCGCCTTCTGCACCGAGTTGAACAGCTTCGCCACCTTGGAGGATTTCACCGTCAGCTTGGTAAAGCAGGAAAGAAACGTAGTGAACGCCGCAATATCCCATGCGCGCCACCCGGAACCGAGGACGTTTTTCGCCCCGAACCACAGAATGAACAGCACCCCCGCCTCCGACACGGCCAGATACAGCGGCGGCAGGGCCGACTGCCACACGTTGCTGCGGACGGCGGTCTTCTCGTAGGTGTCCAGCGTATGCTCGTACTGCCCCTCCCGGGTGCTTTCACAGCCGTAAATGCGGTAGGTCACGGCGTTCTGCGCCCGATCCAGCGTGGCCGTGCTGAGTGCGCCCGCCGCTTTTTTGTAGGCCGCGCCCGCCCGCTGGACGTTCCGCTTCATCCACGCCGCGCAGACGTAGGACACCGGCGTAAACAGCAAACTCAGGATCGCCAGACGCCAGTCGTATGCCAGAAGCATGACGGCGTAGCCCACCAGTGCCACGCCGGTGTCGAAGACCTCAGTGGTGAATTTCCGCATTCCCTCCACGCAGTCGTCCACGTCGGAGATGGCCTTGGTCATCAGCTCGCCCGCGCCCTCCTGCTCCAGCGACGCCCGGCTTCTGCGCACCAGATTGGCGTACAGGATGCCCTTCATCCGGCGGTTGATGTTGTTGGCGAAGCGGCGGACATAGAACCGCTTGATAAACCGCGCGGCCTGCACCCCCAGCGTAACGAGAATATAGGCAAGCACCAGAACCGCCATTTTCCCGGCAGTGGCATTCCTGCCCAGAATGTCCGCAAGGCACTGCGCCAGCCGCCCTTCAAACCATGGCGTGGCAAGAAGACCGATGTTGTAGATCAGGCCGGAAAGGGTCACAAGTGCCAGCGGCAGCCATTCGACGCGGAAATACGAACCGATCCTGTCCGGGCGGAAGGCTTTTTCACGTTTCATCCCCGGTTTTCCCCCTTTGCCGCCTGAATAAAGTGCGGGAAGCCCGCCCGGCTTTCCGCCTTGGATGCCGCGTAGAGCTTGTTCAGCGCGGCGGCAAAGGCGGCGGCTTCCTCTTTCGTCAGCGTGTCCGCCAGATACTCATAAAAGGCCGCTTCGATCTCCGCTTTGGAGGATTTCAGGCTCTCCGCCTTTTCCGTGGGGTACAGCAGCTGACTGCGCCGGTCGTTGGGGGCGTCCCGGCGGACGAGGTAGCCCTTCGCTTCCAGATTTTTTGTTCTGCGGGCGATGGCGGCTTTGTCCGCGTGCAGCAGCTCCGCCAGCGCCGCCTGTGTACAGCCGGGATTGTGGCGCAGGGCATGGATCAGGTCGATCTCCGCCGTGCCGACGCCGGTTTCCCGCATGGTGCGCAGAACCAGCTTTTCCGCCTCCCGGGCGATTTTGGTGATTTTCCGTTCCGTAATATCCATGGCAGCTTCCCGACTCGTTGTAGATACATCGTTGTATGTACAACTATTATGCCACGCGCATTCCCGGACGTCAACAGCAAAATGCGCCCCGTTTTCCGTTTGGTGGGAAAACGGGGCGCTGTTACTCAATCCGCATCGGCTTCCAGCGTTGCACCGGACAGCTTGCCAACGACCTCCACGGACTGTATTTTATCGATGTTGATCGCACTGTTGAACATGTCGAGAAAATCACCGTGTTCAATGACCCGCTTGAACAGGGTGTTGTCTGTCACGCTGTCCACAACGACAAAGTCGGTGCCGTCCGTCATGTGGAAGATGAGGGTCTGGATATCGCTGCCCGGCTCCGCGTAACGGGAAGACCGGATGCGAACGCACAGGGAGTTTACATAAACATCTCCCTGACCAAAGGTCCGATGGGGCAGACTGCCGCCGTCCGGGAGGGAAACGCACACCATTTCGTCCATGTGGGCTTGCTCGTAGGCTCTTTCCGACAGTGTGAGGTATGCGAAGGCGGTCATCTCCTCCGTCTGGCCGGCGAAAATCTCGTCTACCAGTTCGTCTCCCCAGAGGGAACGAAGCTGTTCCACCGCTTCCTCCGGTGTCAGTTCTTCCCGTAAATTTTTCTCCAGCGCCTGACGTTCTATCTCTTCCTCGCTGAGCTGGTCTGCGCTGTGGGCAGCATCATATTCATGAGCGGCCAGAAAATAGTAGTCGTCATATTCTCCGGTATAGCCGCCGCTCCCGTAACCCAGCGCTTCCATTTTCTCGGCGGCTTGCTGAGGGGTAAGCTCCTGCTTCAGCCGCTCACGAATGGTCTCTATTTCAGCGGAACGGTTTTCCTCGTATTCCTCCCATTTGGCTTCCGCCTCAAAGTCCGGGAAGGATACCAGCAGATTCGTTCCATTTTGCATATCCGCCCGGAAATAGTAGGTAAACGCCAGCTGGGTGTCCGTCGTCTTTTCGGGTATCAGATAGGCATAGCCGTACTGATTGATGTTTACGGGAACACTGCCCAGCAAACCGTTCCGGCCTGGGGACAGCTCTATCGGCGCGTCGTGGGTCAGAAGCATGGTGATAAACCCGCACTGAGTGGTGCTGTCGTAGACATAGGCATCGACCGTCAGAGTGTATCCGTCCGTAGAAATACTTTTTCCTACAGGGGAAACCCATTTTTGAAGCTCCTGAGCAACGGTTTCCTCCACGGGAGATTTTTCATACCCCGGAACAGTCCATGCGGCGTTCGGCCGATCCGGGTCGGAATCTTCGAAGGGGGCGGCGCTGTCAGACCCTTCGTACAGACCGGCGATCATTTCTGCGGGACTGTCAAAAACAGTTAAGGCATAGGCCACCGCGCACCCTACCAAAAGCAGCGCCAGCGCAACGACCGCTGCAACAAGCCAGATTTTTCTTGCGGGCAGTTTCTTCGTGGTGGGCTCCTTCCGGGAATCCACCGGCTCCACCGCCGCCAGCAGCTCCCCGTCCACGCCGGTCAGTCCTCTGAAAAGCTGATAAGCCGTCATTGTAAACCCTCCTTTTTAAGAGTGTCGGCCAACTGTTTTCTTACCTTTTGCAGGATGTACTTCACCTGATTGGAGGACAGCCCCGTCTTCCGGGCGATATCGTCCTTTGTACCGGCATAGTAGTACCGGAGCAGAAAGACGGTGCGGTCTTTTTCCGGGAGCTTCCGCAGAAAGCGGTTCAGCGAGGCGGTCAGCTCCTTGCGAAGCAGCTCCGTCTCCGGGCTTTCACTTCCGGCGACGCACTCCGCCAGCTCGTCCAGCAGCAGCTGGGTCTCCCCCTTCCCCCGCTTTTCGGCGGTATTTTTCCGCCAGCGGTCGATAGCCAGATTCCGGGTGATCTTTCCCAGGAAGGTGGAAAACCGCTGGGGTCTGCGGGGTGGGATCAGCTTCCACGCGGAGTAATAGGTGTCGTTGACGCTTTCCTCAGCGTCCAGGGGGTCGGATAAAATACGTTTGGCAATACTGTAACAATAAAATCCGTATTTCTGGTCAGTCTGAACAATGGCCTGTTCCGACCGGGCAAAATACAAATCGAGAATTTCACTGTCATCCATGTCGCCGCCTCCTTTTTTAGTAGCTTCACCCTTATACACGCAGAAAAACGCGGAATGGAAGATTTTTCTTTCTGACAGCATACTACATCCGGCTGCACATGGCAATCTTTTCTGTGCGGCACTTCCTGGATAAAGCGAAAAACCCGAACTTACTCCCCACGCGGGAATAAGTCCGGATTTTTTCTGTCTGGAACAACCGGCCAATTTTGAGGACAGCGTTCGGAAAAACCTGAAGGCGGACGAAGATTCCAACACGCAATCATAATCGCTGGCCGGTGGTTATGATTGCAATATGGCCTGATTTACTTCCTGTTCTTCCGTTTATACCATACCACCAGCGCCACGATACCGGCGAGGGATACGCAGAGGATGCCGACCCACATGCCGATGTGGCTGTCGTCGCCGGTCTTCGGCGAAGTGCCGGTGGCAGGGATCTTCGCAGTCTCGACGTAATCGCAGACTTCACAGGTGCGGGTCTTTTCCCCGTCTTTTCTGGATGTTGCCTTTTCGGTGACGACCCATTTGCCGAAGGTGTGGGCTTCTTTGGCGACGGTGATCTCGCCGCAGCAGGACCATTTCTGTTCGTGGGTGGTCTTTGTGGTCGTCCATTTCTTCGCACCGGTGTGGTTCGCGGCATCCTTTTCGCCGTACTTCCCGCCGCAGTCCTTACAGGTCGCCTGCTCCACGCAGGTCGCGGTACCGCCGGAGCAGCTGACCGTCTCCTTATGGGTATCGTCTCTGGTGCAGACATGGGTGTGGGTGCCGTCGCCATTGGACTGCCACTTGCCCCAGTCATGGCCGAGCGCCCTGGTTTCAAAGACCGCTTCCTCGGCGGTGTCCTTGGCGCTCAGGCCGCAGGTGGCGCAGGACCTGTAATAGACTGCCTTTTCTGTGCAGGTCGCGGCGGATTTCAGGTACTGTTCCTCCACGGTTTCCGCCGTGAAGCTGTGTGTGCCAAGCTGGCCGTATTCGTGCCTGCACACAGCGCAGACTGCCTTTGCCTGACAGGTCGCCGTACCACCGGAACAGTTGACGGTCTCCTTATGGCCGCCGTTTCTGGTGCAGATGCGGCTATGGGTATCGTTTCCGTTGGACTGCCATTCGCCCCAGTCGTGGCCGAGAATGTTGCCGACCTCAAAGGTTTCCGTTCCCTTTTCGCCGCAGACTGTGCAGGACTTGTAGTAAGCTGCCTTTTCCGTGCAGGTCGCGGCGGATTTCAGATACTTTTCTTCCGCCACTTCCGCCGTAAAGTCGTGCGCGGCAAGCTGACTATACTCCTGACCGCAAACAGAGCAGACCGCCTTTGCCTGACAGGTCGCCGTGCCGCCGGAACAGCTGACGGTTTCCTTATGGCCGCTGTTTCTGGTGCAGATGCGGCTATGGGTATCGTTTCCGTTGGACTGCCATTCGCCCCAGTCGTGGCCGAGAATATTGCCAACCTCGAAGGTTTCCGTTCCTTTTTCGCCGCAGACGGTGCAGGACTTGTAGTAAACTGCCTTCTCCGTGCAGGTTGCGGCGGATTTCAGGTATTTTTCTTCAACCACTTCTGCCGTAAAGTCATGCGCGGCAAACTGGCCGTATGCCTGACCGCAGACAGAGCAGACCGCCTTTGCCTGACAGGTCGCCGTACCGCCGGAGCAGCTGACGGTTTCTTTATGACTGCTGTTTCTGGCGCAGACGCGGCTGTGGGTACCGTTGCTGTCGGGCGTCCAGTCGCTCCAGTCGTGGGGAATAAGCCTGACCTTGACCGTGGCCTTTAACTCCGGGACGGGCTGCTGAATAGTCGGAATATCGCCGAGATTGAGCGTGCCGGTAATGGCCTGCTCAGCAGTAGAATTCAGGTCATACGACGTCTTATCCCACGTTACGCCAATGCCTGAGTAGAACGACCCGTCCTCTGTCCGGCAGTTCACGAATGAAGGCAGCCAGAGCGCATCAAACTCCGTGCCGACCTCTTTGTTCGTGATATCCGTCGAGGGTTCGATGCTCAGGAGGGTACGTTTGACCACTTCAATCGGGATGGTACATTCGGCAGGCGCATAACGAACGGTATCACTCGGCGTGAAGACCACAGTCACGTTGTATGTTCCCGCTGCGCTAAACCACTTAGGCGTACCGGCCTTGAAAGAGAATGTGCCGTCGATCTTCCTGCCGCCAACCCGCGCCTCACCGCCAATAAGCGCACCGATCTCGTCAGCTTCCTCCGGGGGCGTTTCCGTTCCGATCTGGAAGGTTTCGCTGACAAAAATCTGATTGTCGCCAAGCCGGAAGTCTCCCTTTGTCCAGCGGAACGTCGGCGCGGTCACAATCACAGGTACAACCGGGTCGTACTTCAGCTTCACCTTGACGCTGACGGTGGACGCCCCTTCGGGGGGCGCAATATAATCCTTCCATGTGGACAGCACCAATCTGCCCGTAATGCGCTGCTCATATGGCGTATTCGGGTCATACTGGTTTTTATCCCAGACCACCGTGTCGCTCATGATCGTCGTTTTCTGGGGGTCACCGCGCATCACATCCATCGAACCCGCTTCCGCCAATCCAAGTTGTTCAAACGCCGTACCAATGGGCTTGTCGGTGATGTCCTCGAAATTGGGATTGATTCTGACGATCGTGAGCGGGAGAACGTTCACGGTTACCGTGCAGGCTGCAGTTGTGTAGTTCCTGGAGTTTGTCGGCTTGAAAACGACCGTGCGCGTAAGCTGGCCGTATTTCAGCCCGATGCCGGGGTAGGCGGTGTCTCCGTACAGCAATTCGTCCTCATCAAACTCGAACGTGCCTTCGATCTCCTGACCGTTTGCCATCGCCTTTCCGCCCTTGAGACCGCTTGTCAGCGTCTCGTAACGATCCAGCGCATAGAAGGTTCCTTCAACCGTAGGCGGTGTGACAATGGTAGTCTGGAAGACCCGAGTATCCATAAGAGATACCTCAATGGTCGCTTTTACATCGGTTTCCGTAACGATTTTATCATGAAAATAGCTGTTGGCAACATCCAGCGTTCCGTAGATAGTCTGGGGTTCCAGAGAATTGGGATCATAGGCAGATGTGTCCCAAATGACCGGAATAGGGGCGAACATTGCGCCGGAGTCGGTTTTTACCGTGACGCCCTCCGTAGGGATTCCCAGCTCCGCAAGGGGCGTGCCCAGCGGTTTGTCCGTGATGGCAAACTTCGTAAGAACCTCCGTGATCGTATACCGAATGCCGGTCACAATCACTTCACATTCCGCTGTTGTATATGCTTCCGTGTCATCGGGAGTGAAGATAACATGCAGGCGGTTTTCCCCCACAAAACTTACGCTCCCGCCATACTCTCCCTCGAATGCAAACTTACCGGGGACGACGGTATCCGTTCCCTTAACCTGCGCCACTCCGCCCTCGAGCGCTTCATCCAGAAACTGGGTGCCGACATACGTTTCGGCGGGCAGGGTTGGCAGGGTCGTGATGACGGTTTCCGAAGGCCCGCGCTTCGGGCAGCAGTCGTGTCCGTCCGCGTTGTGGGTGCAGCCGCTTACGGTGCAGTAGCCATCGGCGTCCTTTCCGTGGAGGCATTCCTCGCCGCCGTCGCAGAAGCCGTCGCCGTTACCGTCGCCGTGCGCCCTCCAGTAGGCGTAGAGGGTCATTTTCATCCCACCGTCGATGGTGACAGTATCGCCGGGCTGGTATTGCGGGCTGTCGGCTCCGGCAGTGAGCGCCCAGCCGCCGAAGTGGGCATTTTCACGTGTCGGGATGGTATCGGGAATCACGAAGGTGTTTGTCTCGCCGGTCATGGCAGCCGGAGCGCCGGTGCCGCCGTTGGCGTCGAAGGTGAGGGTATACTCTGTCTCGCCCGCCTCCACGGTGAGTGTGACGGTTGCGCGAACGGAATAGATTTCGCCGTTGTTGTCAGAATTCACCGTGCAGACCAGAGGATATACGCCAGGTGTAATGTTCGTCAGAGTAAGCGTCGATCTCCAGCTCCCATTGGATGTCTGCACATCGACATTTTCCGCGGGTATGGTTCCGCAGTCCCAGGATGTGATGACAGCACCAGCGGCGGTAGCACCGCTGATCTGGTACACATCCGATCGGAACGTCACCGTTTCTCCCGCTTTTACCGTATGGGCATACCTGACGTCATACTCTTCACCGGTGCCTTTGCCCGCGCCGGTGATCTCGATGTACGAAATCGGAGCGCCAATGACACGGACATTCTGAATGCTGTCGGCCTTGCAAGCTTCATCTTTGGAACGCAGGAACACGCCGTCCTCTGTTTTATACACAATGCAACTGCCGAGAAGCGCCCCGACGTCGCCCATGTTATTCCGGATCGCGTCATATCTGCCGCCGCCTTTGCCGAGGATCGTGACGGCATTGTTCGTAAGAGAGCCAACCGTTCCGTAATTCGATATGGTAACGCTTCCGCCGTTTATGTTGATGCCACTCACGCGGACATTTGTTCTGGCGTCGCCGATCAGGACGGTACGTTTCCCGTCTACATTGATATCGATCGTACCGTCATAGTCTCTCAGCACCATTAGAAACGTCGCGCCTTCCCGCGCTAGCGCGGCCATTGCATCGTTGTACGAGCCAAAGTACGCAGCCTCCCTGCCGCTCTGTACCAGGAAAGTGGCTACGTAGCCGCATACGTCACACACGCCATAGTCAAAGCTGTGTGCTTCCATGGGGAGCGTCGTGTTGCAGCAATTGTATTTTGCCGTATGATGTACGTCGTCAGCGATATATTGCGGCGCCTGGGCATGGTTATCCTTATCCTTGGGGAGCATTATGTTCGAGATCCCCGTTGTGCCGGTGTTATCGGTAAAATACTTGTAGCACTGGCCGCAATGCCAGTATTCCACATGACCGATATCGGTACAGGTGCCAGGCAGTTCCGCGTGATAGGCACTTGCAGGGAAATAGTGTCCCTTCGCGGGAATCGCGATGGGCGCGGCAAGCTCCTTTGTGCAGTCCTCATCCGAGAATATCTTCCGGCACTTGTTGCTGTCCGCATCGCTGCCGCACATCCAGTAGGATTCATAGCCCGCCTCGGTGCAGGTGGCTTCCCTTTTCGGAAAGTATTCCTTGTAGGCGATGCTCTTGTTGGAGGTCAGGGTCAGCACGATTACATCATTGTTATTGCTGCTGCATGCCTTCCTGTAATTGGCAGTGGCGGAGACCGGCGTGTGGCAGGAATCCGAGTCGGTAAAGGTTCTTGTCTTGTTATACCGGTTCATCTCCTTCCCGCGCGGGCAGCCCGGCGTATCACATTGGAAGGAAATATCAAAATTCACCTTGATTTTCCGGTTTGCATCCCAGTCTGACAGGTCAACGCTGTTCAGGCATATATCCGTTATGGAGCCGGTATGCCCCGCCTCGCCGCACTGGTACTCGCTTGCGGACAGCGTGAATGTGGCATAGGACAGCGAATCATACAATTCGTCCGACATGGTTTCGCCGCTTTGCACGCTGATGAGATTTTCCGCGTCCAACGCGAGCGTATCCGGCGCATCTTCGGGAAGAGTCTCTTCGCCGCCCTCAATGCTTTCGGCATCATTTTCGCTCTCCGGCTGAGTCTCGTCCTTTTCAGTCTCGGGAACGACGGGCGCAGTGGTGGCTTCGGTTTCCCCGACATTCACCGGTTCGGCGGTGGGAGTGGTGGTCTCCGCCGGATTCTCCGCGCCCTCGACGTACTTTGCGCAGTCGTGCAGGTGCGCACCTTCCGCGCCGCACACTGGGCAGTCTTCGTTCATGTCTTCCGACCTGCAGGCCGTTTCGCAGATGCATGTGGGGGCTGCTTCCCCGCCGTCCTCGGCAAAGGCCGGGATGGGCAGCGTGGAGAGCACTATGACAAACACGAGCAGGATGCTGAGCAGTCGTTTCTTCATAGCTGTTCCGTTCCTTTCAGTTCTGTGCGTTTCCCGTACTCCGCGGGAACGCGTGGTCAGCGCCATCCTGGGATGGTATATGCACCACCAGTATAGCATACAGCTGGGATAAGCGCAACTGTTTTTCTCGTCGAATCGGAAAAATTTTTCCAGAAACGAGGTCCAAAAAACGCCGACATCGACTTTTTCCGGCGCATATGCTGTGATGAAACAAAAAAGCAGTCTCCAGAAAACAAACAGCCCCCTCCATTCCGCTTCCCACGGAATGGAGGGGGGGTCTGCTTATTGTGGTTCTGCCTTAAGCCCCGGTGAATGCGGTTTTGGGAATCGCTATTGCAGCTGCACACTTTCCGCAATCGGCAGAAGCGCCCCTGCGGTGAAACTGCTGCTGGACAACCGGAACGAGATTCCTTTCTCAGGGGTGCCGATCAGCCATACTACTGCGGCGCTTTTGCCATTCTGTAATGCCGCTCCCGTGCAGCCGTGGACGGTTACCGGGTTTCCTCCGGTGCCAATAAGCATTTGAAGCACATCTTCCATATCGGTGCAGTCCGTAACATAGCTTTCATATTCCAGATAAATGTCCTGATTGGTCTTCGGGTCGAAGTACCAGCGGCGGACGTAGGAATATGATACCATTTTTTCGAGAAAAGGAAAGGCCATGTGTTTTTATCGGCACCTGCTTTCAATATACCGCATTTTCCATTTTCCGGAATGCGCGAGGAAACCTCTTGCATCCTTTCCAAAATCGTAGTATCATGGGTTACGATTTCGGAACTTTTCAGGGAAGGGGGATTATGGAACAAAATCTGCTGCCGCGCTGAAGGAAGAGGTTGAAAAAGCACACCGCCCGAAAGGCGGGAACTGACCCGCAAAACCGGCATGAGGCTTTCCATTACTTAGGGTCTATCTGAAAACCGTCAACACGCCCAAACAGCGGGTCTTTTCCGCCTGCTGTGCACCATTTTCCCTTGCAATACACAAAGTATTCCCGCGGAAAAATGGCTTCATCAGGCGAAAAATCCCTCGCTGTTGGTCATATTTCCGGTTTTCAGATAGGCCCTAAGGAAGTAATGATTGCATAGGTTATCTGAAGATTTCTGCGTATGAGGGTGCGCAGGACATCTTCAAGGGCTTCGGCCCGAAAAAAGAAAGAAAAGAGGACACACTATGAGCAACACGACAAAGAAACGCTGGGGCGACCGGAAAGACGCCCGCTGGATCCGCGATATGGATTCGCTCCATGTCATTCTGCCGCATCTGATGAACCACCGCACGGATGCCGAGGTCTACGTCAATATGGAATTCGACGTAACAGAGGCGCTTCGCTACATCGCACGGAAGAACGAGGGCGAGGAAGAATACCGTGCCACGCTTTTTCACTGCATTCTTATGGCTGTCGCAAAAACGATATATCTTCGCCCGCAGCTCAACAGCTTCATCTCCGGCCGGCGTTTTTACCAGCGCGACGAAATTACCCTTGGCTTCGTAGCCAAGAAACGCTTCGAGGATCACAGCGAGGAGTCCCTCGTGGTCATCTCCGCGCCGGAAGACTGGACGCTCACCGAGGTGACGCACCGGGTCGTCGGCAAGGTTCACAAGGCCCGCACGGAAAAGAACGACGGTGTGAATGGCGCGATGGACGTGCTCAAAAAGCTGCCGCGTCCGGTTCTGGCATTTGTCATCTGGATCATCAAGACACTGGACTTCTTTGGCAAGGTGCCCGACTTCCTGCGGCAGGATGACCCGAACTTTGCCACCGTCTTCCTCACCAATCTTGGCAGCATCAAATGCCCGAGCGTCTACCATCATCTCAACAATTACGGCTCAAGCTCCATTATGGCGGCCATCGGCACCATCCGCAAGAGTGAGAAGATCGCCGGGGACGGCAGCCGCGATGTGCGGGATGTGGTGGATATCGGTTTCACACTGGACGAACGAATTGCGGACGGCTTCTACTTTGCCCGTTCGCTCAAGATCATACAGCATCTGCTCACACACCCTGAACTGCTGGAACTGCCATTGAATCAGGAAGTAGCCTGCGGCTGATATCGCTGTCAAGCGCCTGTGGTCAGGTCATACCGTAGATGTGCTGCTTCCGGACTGTTACCCGCAGAGCGAATGGCAAGGATAACAGAAAGCGCTGTTTCCGGAAACCTGATACTATTTCCTGATTAAAATCTTAATTTTAATCAGGAAGGCATCGCCTGACGGCTGAATTGACGGACACAGACCGCGAACATTGACGTATTGAGGCAGCGCCTTCTTCCAAAATGCAAGCCCGGACACAGAGCGGTCGTATCGCTCGTGCCCGGGCTTATGTCTTTTTATCCGATTTGCCCGTCAGCTCTCCTGAAGCTGCTGCTTGCGGAACTGGAGGGTATAGAGCTGGTAGTAGCGCCCCTTCAGGTGGAGAAGCTCCTGATGGGTGCCCTGCTCCATGATCTCGCCGTGGGACAGCAGGATAATGTTGTCCGCATGCTGGATGGTGCTCAGGCGATGGGCTACGATCAGCATGGTGCCGATGTTCTTCATCTTCTCCAGAGAGTCCTGAATGAGTACCTCCGTCTCCGTGTCGATGTTGGCGGTTGCTTCGTCCAGGATCATGACAGAGGGCTTGTGCAGAATGGTCCGGGCGAAGCTCAGCAGCTGCCGCTGACCCGCGGAGAAGTTGTTGCCCTGCTCCCGGACGGCCTCGTCCAGACCGCCATCCAGCTTCCTGATGAAGCCGTCGGCGTTGACATACCGGCAGGCCTGCCAAACGTCTTCATCCGTCACGTTGTCGGAGCGCAGGACGATGTTGCTGCGGATGTCCCCCGCAAACAGGAATACATCCTGAAGCATCTGTCCGAAGTGGCTGCGCAGAGAGGCGATCTTAATGTGCCGGATATCAATGCCATCGATCAGAATTTGCCCCTTCTGGATATCATAGTTCCGGCAGATCAGGCTCAGGATGGTGGACTTTCCGGAACCGGTAGCCCCAACAAAGGCCACGGTCTGCTTGGGATACACATGGAAGGAAACGCCCTTCAGCACCCACTCGCCGGGATTATAGGCAAACCACACGTCCCTGAACTCGATCTCGCCCTTCATTTCCTTCAGCTCGATGGCGTCCGGCTCGTCCACCACCTCGGGAACCATATCCAGAATGGTGAATATCTTCTCCGCCGCGGCGAAGGACTGCTCCAGCATATCAAACTGCTCGGCCAGCGCCTGAATGGGGTTGAAGAACCGGGAGATATACATATAGAAAGCGACCACCGTCTCGCTGGTAATGGTTTGCCCCAGAAAGGTCGTGTCCTTGATATAACCCTTGCAGCCGATATAGAAGAGGAACAGGTTGGATGTGACGAACAGCATGTATACCATGGGCCGGAAGATGCCGAAGACGAACATCCGGTTCATCTTGGTCTTCTCAAGGCGCTTGCTGCGAACCAGAAATTCGTCCATTTTCCGCTGCTCCTGGTTGAATATCTGGGTGACCTTCATACCGGATAGGTTTTCGGACAGGTAGGTGTTCACATCCGTCCGGGCGTTGTTGACCGTGCGGTGGACATGGCGGGAGAACTTCTGAAAGATGATGGTAAAGATCACCAGGAACGGCACAAAGCACAGCACCATCAGCGTCAGGGCGTAATTCAGGATCAGCATGGCCGCCAGCACACCGATGATCACCAGAGAGTTCTTCGCCAGCGTCACCAGAATGTTGGTGAACAGGTAGCTGATGGAGTTGGGGTCGTTGGTGACTCTCGTCACCAGCTTGCCCACGGGGATCTGGTTCAGCTGGGCGTGGGACAGCTGCTCAATGTGGGTGAAGGTGTCCAGACGGATCTGGGACAGAATTTTCTGGCCGGTCTTCTGCAGGATCATGGCCTGAAAATAGGTGCAGACCATGGACACCGCCAGAATGCCCGCGTACACGGCAACCAGCGAATAGAGCCGGGACAGCTCAAAGCTCTGCTTGATGGTACCCTGAATGTCTGCCACCAGCAGGGGGGACACCACATCATAGGCGATGGACACCAGCATAATGAGGAACACCAGAACGAAATCCTTTTTATAGGGTCTGGCATAGCCCAGCAGTCTTTTGATGATCTCGCTGTCGGACATATGCCGTTCGCTGGTCTCCTCTTTGGTTTTTCGCTTCAGCACAGCATAGGCTGCAAGGAACAGGATCGTAAACACACCGATGACGGCGCAGACGATCAGAAGGGGAAGATACTCACGCATTGACCGCACCTCCTTCTTCCTCCAGCCGCTGCAAGTCTACCATTTTGCGGTAGGCGGGGTTTTCCGTGTACAGCTTGTCATGGGTGTCAAAGCCCGCAAGACGGCCGTCCTCGATGAACAGCACCTTGTCCATCTGCTCGATGGTGGAAATACGGTGGGCAATGAGAATGGTGGTCTTGCCCGCCCGGGTGGCGCGCAGGTTGTCCAGAATGGCCTTTTCCGTTTTGGTATCCACGGCGGACACGGAATCGTCCAGAATCAGAATGGGCGCATCCTTCATCAGCGCCCGGGCGATGGAGATACGCTGCTTCTGGCCGCCGGAGACGGTAACGCCCCGTTCGCCCAGTACCGTCTGATAGCCCATCTGGAATTCGGAGATATTACCGTCAATATCCGCCAGCTTGGCTGCCCGGCGGATCTCCTCGGAGACGGTTTCGGACTTGCCGAAGGCGATGTTGTTCTCAATGGTGTCCGAGAACAGGAAGTTGTCCTGAGGCACATAGGCGCAGGCGTCACGGACGGAGCGGATGGAGAGGTCGTTCACATCCCTGCCGTCAAGGAACAGCTGCCCGTCGTTTACATTGTAAGTGCGCAGGATCAGGTCTACCAGAGTGGTCTTGCCGGAGCCGGTCTTGCCCACCAGACCGATGCTCTCGCCAGGGCGGATGGTAAAGGACACATGCTCCAACGCGGGGATATCCCCGTCGGGGTAGGTAAAGCTCAGGTCGCGGAATTCAATCTCGCCCCTGGGGTCCGTCAGCTCCTGAACGCCGGGGCGGTCAAAAACGTTTTTGGGCGCGTCCAGCAGCTCACTGATCCGCTTCAGGGATGCCTTGCCCCGGGAGGTCATGTCGATCAGATCGGCCACAGCCATAATGGGCCAGACCACGGCGTTGAAATAGCCGATGAACTCCATAAGCTGACCGGCGTTGAACTGACCCTTGTAGACCAGATAGCCGCCGTAGCCCAGAATCACGCAGATGACGCTCTCCACGAAGGTGGTCACCAGAATCCGCATCAGTACGGAGGTTTTTGTAAAAGCGATGTTGGAATCCTCGCTGTCCCGGTTCAGCTTTTCAAAGGCCATCAGCTCCTTGGCCTCCTCCACAAAGGCCTTGATGACGGCAATTCCGGAAAAGCTCTCCTGAGCGAAGTCGGACAGATCGGAGAAGCACTTCTGCCGGTAGTCCCACTTCCGGGTCATGTTCTTGCCCACCACCGCGGCGCTGGCGAACAGCAGCCCCATGGGGATCAGGGACAGGACGGTGAGCAGGTGATCCATGCGCCACATTCTGGTAATGGCCAGAGAACACAGAATGATGGGGTCAAAGAACTGCATGAAGCCCCAGCCGTAGCACTCCTGAACAGTGTCCAGATCGTTGGTGAACAGGCTCATCAGATTGCCCACCTTGTTCACCTGATAATACTCCCGGCTCAGGTCTTCTGCGTGGCGGAACATCTTATCCCGCAGGTCCGTCTCCACCTTAGTAGCCGCGCCGAAGATCGTTACCCGCCACAGGAAACGGCCGAAGACGATGGCAAGGATGATGCCGACCATGGGCATGCAGATCCTGTCCAGCAGGAACGCCATATCAAAGGGCACCTGTACGCCGTTTTCCACAATGTATCCTTGATTCAGTCCATTGATGACCAACTGATAAATTTCAGGCACCTTCAGCTGCAAGTAGTCCACGGTAAACAACGCCAGCAGCCCCGTCAGCAGAGCCAGCGCATACTTGCGGTAATAGACGTTGATATGCTTGCCGAAAATCAAGAAAATTCCTTCTCCTCTCTCTTAGGGTGTATCTGAAAACTGGAAAAGACCCGCTGTTTGGGCGTGTTAACGGTTTTCAGATAGGCCCTAATAAAAGCTCCAATGAAACCGGTCGATTTTCCCCGGTTTCTCTTGCCGCTTCCCTTACGCACGTTCCGGGAGCGGCGGACAAACTTCCGTTATTGTAGCACAAGCATTCGTTTTATGCAAGGAAAAGTTAGAAGGCTTTACGCAGCAATCTTATACTATTTCCTGATTAAAATCTTTGATTTTAATCAGGAAATAGTATTACACACATTTGGATTTTTCCAGTAAGGTCTCGTCTGCAAATGCCATTCCGCCTTGCTACCCTCAAACTCTTCGGGCAGAGCCTATCGGGCAATAAAAAATTGCTCCGAAGCATGACACTTCGGAGCAAATATGGTGCCGGTGGCGGGAATCGAACCCGCACGGGGGATTAGCCCAATGGATTTTGAGGGTGAAAGACCAACAGGAAGTCAGCGGAATTAGGTGGAGTTAAGTAGAATTTTCTGCCTGACGAAGTACACAAAATCCATTGTTTTATTCCAGAAAAAGTCATTTTTTCTTAAAGAATCAAGTGAAAATGATGCCGTTATCGCATTCTCCAATACAAACCATTTTGCGGAAGATTTTCGCGCCTAGGAGGGATATTGGAGGGATGCTACACGATTCAATGCAATGTAAAACTGTCTGTAAACAATTTTATAATAGCAGCCTTTCCCGTCATTGACAAGAAATTTTCGAGAGGGCTGATCTTATGAAAAACCGGAAATATTACCGTAAGCGTTTTGCCAAGTATCCCGATGTGGTAACAATTCCCCAGTTCTGCGAGATGCTCGGAGGTATCAGTGATAAAACCGCCCGGAAGCTCTTGCGCGAAAACCGGGTAAAACACTACTACATCCGAACTACTTTTTATATTCCCAAGGAGTGGGTAATTGACTATATTCTAAGTGCTGACTATGCAAAGTACCGTTCGAAACTTAGGGTACAAGTTTAATTCTACTGATGACAGGGGCATCCGGTGACGATTGCCCTCAAGCTGTCAGAAAAGTCAACGACCTCCAGCTTGCTTAAGTTTCATTCAACAATATCAAATAATGCAATTCTAAAAGGCTTTCAGTGATGAGAGCCTTTTTCATACTTAAAAATAAACAGAGGAGGCCACTTTTATGCCAAAGAAACCGCCTGAAACCCTGGGCATCATCTACCGTATGCCTCTGGAAGATCTGCACCCGCACCCGCTGAACCCCTACGGCGTTCGGGACGATCCAGCCATGCAGGAGTTGATGGGAAGCGTCAAAGAAAACGGGGTGCTCATTCCGGCTATTGCCCGCCCCAGAAAGGAAGGTGGATACGAATTGATTTCCGGCCATCGCAGAAAGTACGCCTGTGAGCAGCTGGGGCAGGACACTATGCCGGTCATGGTTCTCAACCTGAAGGACGATGATGCCATCATTCGGATGATCGACAGCAATATCCAGCGGGAGAATATCCTTCCCTCAGAACGTGCCAAAGCTTACAGGCTAAAGATGGAAGCCGTTAAGCGGAAAGCTGGCAGACCCCAAAAAGGCGACGAAAAAAAATCGCCGAAAATTTCGGCGAATTTCCGGAGCGACGATTCCATCGGAGATCAAGAGGGCATCAGCGGCGATACCATCCGCAATTACATCTCCCTGACCAATCTGACACCGCCGCTTATGCAGATGGTGGATGATGGAAAAATCGCCCTCTCCCCTGCCTACCAACTGGCTTCTCTCACGGAGAAGGAGCAGGAACTTCTGGTGGAAACCATCGGAAGCGAACAGTCCACCCCATCTCTTTCCCAGGCCCAGCGTATGAAGAAGCTGAGCCAGTCCGGTGAGCTGAACGAGGATACCATGCTCTCCATTATGATGGAGCAGAAAAAGCCGGTGCAGTCCAGCATCACCCTCTCCGGGGAACGGCTGCGCAAATACTTCCCCCGCTCCTACTCTCCCATCCAGATGGAGGAGGTGATCTTCAAGCTGCTGGAAGCGTGGCAGCGCAAACGGCAACGGGAACAAAGCCGCTGAAACTGAATATCCCTATCACATACCGGACAAGCCCCTGCTTGCCCGGTTCTTTTTATAGGAGGACTTATGTACATTCGCAAACTCACTTACAAGAAGGAGGACGTTGACTGCAAGCTCTGTACGGAGTATCGGGGTAAAAAGCATCCCTGTCCCCATGATGTGTGTCCGTTCATTGCGGAACGCATTGAAGCCGGTGCCGTCACTTATTGGGATGCCGTCAACGCCATGATCTCCCCACAGTACCGCTTTGCCCGCCGCTTGCCAAAGCTGGCCGCCGAATACCCCGGAACTTTTTTCCTGGATGACCGCCACCGCTCCCGCATGGAGTTCCTGAACACCCAGCTGGGCTACATTCCGGGCCGCAACACGCCTGCCTACTATGCCGCCATGTATCTGCTGACCGCCAATGAAATTATCTACTGGCGTACGGCAAACTGCTTCTGCCATGACGGTATTGATTTCCAGTACGCCATTCTCCGGGGCGTCAGCACCTATAACTATGCGCTGTACCGTGCCGCTCTGGCTCTGACCACAGACCGGCAGGGCGTAACCGTATCCGAGCTGGACGATACCGAGCTTATCGGGGATGAAGTTTTCCGTCTTATTATCAACGCCATGCTCATTGCCAGATATGGCTTGACCGTTATGAAGCTGACAAAGGGGGACGACGCTAATGACAGCTGACTTTGGCGTTTCCTGCGGACACACGGAGTATTCCAACATCCGATTTGAGGATGGAACACGGCACGTGGTTATCTTTGAGGCGGCGCATGATTTGCCGGAGCTGGAAGAATTTCGCTTGGAACTGCCCATTCCGTATCGGGATATGCCCTACCGGGTGCGGCTGTTCCTGACCGACGCAGAGTACAGAACCATTCGCCTCTGGGCCGCTGCGGACAAGGTGCGCATCCTGCACCACGCAAACGTAATCAACGGGTATCTCGTTGACGATAGAAAACGTAGAAAAAACAAAACATCCAACCATGATTAAGGAGGAAAATGAACTATGACTATTCACGAAACCATGCTTTCTACATTCGCTGAAATCTGCGCGGAACTGGCTGTCCGGGGCAGCTATACGGGAGCTGCTGTCGCTTCCCTTACCGAACAGGTCTGCTGGGAAAATCTGTTCCACGAAATTCGCGACCGGGCCGAGCCCGTCTATGCTTTCGACACAAACGGTCTGCTCTCCGATGCGCTCAAGTACCGTGGTCAAAAGCTCTTTGACTGCAACGCAACACTGCTGTGGCGTGAGCCTACCCACGCTGAAGAAGATGATGAGCTGGACACGACCCGGTATCTGGAAATGTGGCTGCTGGAGGATATGACCCTGGCAGTCACTTCCTGCTTCCAGGTGGACTATGACGGCGGTGACGGCGATTACACCACAGAGTACCGGGAGTACAAGGGCAGCCAATGGCCGTCCACGGAGGCCGCTCCTGATCTGTTCGATTTCCTGGAGCATCTGACTGATCTCTGCCCAGAAGATTTTGACCCCGAAGAAGATGTGATTTACGAATCCTGATTTTCCTACAGATTCCTATGTTCTCGCAGGGGCGAGACACTTGCAGGGGTTTGAATCCCGGAAAGGAGCGTTATGGCAGAAAAACAGTCCAATAAGGACAGACTCAAAGAGATCACCGACAGCATCGAGAAAGGAATTCAGGAGCTGTTTCAGAGTGATAAATACCGACAGTATCTTCGCACCATGAGCCGTTTCCACAAGTACAGCGTTAACAACACCATGCTCATTTATATGCAGAAGCCGGATGCTACTGTTGTTGCCGGTTTCAATAAGTGGCGCGATCAGTTTGGACGCAATGTGCTCAAGGGCGAAAAAGGCATCAAGATCATCGCCCCGACGCCGTACAAAAAGAAAATTGAGGAAGCAAAGCTCGACCCGGACACCAAGCTCCCCATGCTGGATGCTGACGGCAAGGCCATCATGGAAGAGAAAGAAATCAGGATCCCGATGTACAAGCCGGTCACGGTTTTTGACGTGAGCCAGACAGAGGGCAAGCCCCTCCCGCAGCTTGCCGCCGATCTAACCGGCAGCGTGCAGAATTACGAGGTTTTCATGGAGGCGGTGAAGCGCAGTGCGCCGGTTCCGGTTTTCATGGAGAATATGACTGGCATGGACGGGTACTTCGACGATGAGAATCGGCGAATTGCTGTCCGCACCGGTATGAGCGAGGTGCAGACGGTATGCGCTGCAATCCACGAGATCGCGCACTCCCTTCTGCATGGCAGAGACGATGTTGGCGAGAAATATCAACTGATTGAGCTGTTCGAGGAACCCGCCCTGTATTCCAATGGGCGCATCGACAGAGAGAAGCTGCCCGAAGGGTTGTATGCATATGATCTGCGCGGCTCCGACGATGATCCGGGACTGCCTGTGACCATTCAGGAGCACGTTGTCGTCAATCATGCAGCGACTGTCATTACGGCAACGCCCATTGACCTGACGGATGCTGGGTATCTCCCATTGGGTGAGGACGGTCTGAATTTCTTAGGTGGAGAGCAGACCGTGAAAGGATTTCTGCACGAGCAGTTCCCGGAAAAGGCAAAAATCTCCCGCAACACCGAGGAAGTACAGGCTGAGAGCATTTCCTACGCCGTCTGCGCCTATTTCGGTATTGAGACCGGCGAGAACAGCTTCGGCTATATCGCCACATGGTCAAAGGGTAAGGAACTGCCAGAGCTGAAAGCATCGCTGGAAACCATCAACCGCACAGCGTCCGGCCTGATTACGGACATCGACCGCAATTTTAAGGCGCTGATGAAAGAGCGCGGTCTGGATAAGGAACCGGAGAGCCTTGCTGCTGAGCCTGCGCAGGAGATCACCGTGCAGGAACCGGAACCAGTTAGCACACCGGATAACGGTTGCGTCCCTGACCCTGCGATTTCTGTCGAGAGCATGAACGCATACGGCTACACCGATGCCGATATGCTGCCGCTGACAAAGGAGCGTGCGCTGGAACTCATGGAGCGCGATGTGACCGTATATATGCTTCACACCGACAACACCGAGGCCATGGCGTTTGATGCCGACGAAATCCGCAGCTTTGACGGTATCTTCGGCGTGGAGGCTTCCGAATGGGAGACGATCAAAGACCGCTTCACACCACAGGACTACGAGAAAGCGTTCCTTGATAACCCCGGCGACAGCTTTGTGATCTATCAGCTACGGGATAGTGACGACACAGCACGGCTCCACTTCATGAACTACGAGTATCTGGAGAAGAAAGGACTTTCCGTCCAAAAGAAGAATTACGCCGCCGTTTACGCAGGAAACCTCGACCGCAGGGGCGATACCCAGGACAGATTGAATGAGCTGTATGAGACCTTCAATATCCGCCGCCCGGAGGATTTTCGCGGCCATAGCCTGTCCGTCAGCGACATCATTGCTCTGAAACAGCACGGCGTGATATCCTGCTACTATGTAGATACCGTTGGTTTCAAGGAAGTCCCTGACTTCCTCCAGCCGGAAAACTATCTGAAAAATGCGGAGATGGCAATGGAGGATGATTACGGCATGATCGACGATATCATCAACAACGGGCCGCGCAAAACAGTTGCGGAGCTGAAGGAACAGTCCAAGACCGGTACGCCCATCTCTCTGCTGGAGCTGGCGCAGGCCGTTCAGCGCGAAGGCGAGGAAAAGCGCCGTGCCCAGCAGCCTACAAGCAAGGAGGCACCCGACAAAAAGCCATCCATCCTTGCCAAGCTGAAAGCGCAGCCCGCAGCCGATACCCCATCTTTGAAGAGTGCGCCGAAACGAAGCGCAGAAAGGGAGTTGTAACATGAGTAACTTTACGTTTGACGAGATCAACCTGATGTGCATTTACACTACCGGCACCCGCACCGGTCTGATGCAGACGCTGACCGACATGCGCGGGCATCTGGAGCCTGACGAAACCGAACTGCGGGAGCTGACCGACAGTACCCTTCGCAAGCTGGGCGGCATCACCGATGCGCAGTTTGCAGAACTGGAGCTGCTGCCGGACTTCGATACGGACGAATAAGGAGGTAAGAAAGAAATGAGAGTGGCTTTTGGGTTGCTCCAGCTGCTCTTACGCTGACGCTGCTGAACAAAAATGCGTGCACCCGCAAAAACGTTCAATAAGCGGTTGCAAAACTGCCCTGCATTGGGTATAATACTATTGAACAAAAATGCGTGTACCCGCAAAAAAATTCAGTAGGAGGCATGGGGAAATGGTCGTGAAAAGAGATATCTATCTGAACAAGCTTATCAGCAAGAAGCACAACAGTCTTATCAAGGTCGTCACCGGGGTTCGTCGGTGCGGAAAATCCTATCTGCTGTTCAATCTATTTAAGGAGCACCTTCTTTCTGAAGGAGTGGATAAAAAGCACATCATAGGAATTGCCTTTGATGCTTTTGAAAACAAGCAGTTTCAAGACCCGTATGTGCTGATGCCGTATCTGAAAGAGCAAATCGCAGATGACGGAATGTACTATGTACTGCTTGATGAGGTGCAGCTTTTGGGCGAGTTCGAGGCTGTCCTCAACAGCCTTATCCGCATGGGAAATGTTGATGTGTATGTGACTGGCAGCAACGCCAGATTTCTGTCCAAGGATGTCATCACGGAGTTTCGTGGCCGCGGGGACGAAATTCATATGTTCCCACTTAGTTTTTCAGAGTTCATGTCGGTCTACTCCGGCTCGAAGCAGGACGGGTGGAACGAGTATATGCTTTACGGCGGGCTTCCGCTTGTCCTGCGCTTTGAACAGCCGGAGGAAAAAACCGCTTTTCTGAAGTCGCTTTTTGAAGAAACCTATATTTCGGATATCGTGGGCAGGCACAAAATCCGCAACCGTGCTGAACTGGAAGAGCTGCTGAACATTCTTTCCTCTGCCATCGGCTCCCTTACCAACCCGACAAAACTGTCAGCTACTTTCAAAAGCGTCAAACAAAAGACGATCAGCAAGGCAACCATTACCAGATATATCGAATATCTGTGTGATGCGTTTTTGATTGACAGTGCAGTGCGTTATAATGTCAAGGGAAAAAAGTATATCGACACCCCGGTTAAATACTATTTCACCGATATGGGGCTTCGCAACGCACGTCTGAACTTCCGTCAGTTGGAGGAAACCCACACGATGGAGAATATCATTTTCAATGAGCTGAAAATCAGAGGCTTCAATGTGGATATTGGCGTTGTGGTGGTAAACGGCAGAGGCAAAGATGGAAGCAGCGTCCGCAAGCAGTATGAAATAGATTTCGTATGCAACAAAGGCTCCAAACGTTACTATATTCAGTCGGCTTACGCTATCCCGGATCAGGCAAAAATGGAACAGGAACAGCGCTCTCTGATGATGACCGGCGACGCTTTCAAGAAAATCATTATTACGAAGGATGCACCAGCACCGTACTATAACGAAAGTGGTGTGCTGATTATGAGCATCTTTGAATTTATGCTGAATCCCGATAGTCTGGAGCAGTAAGCGGTGAAGCTGTCCGAATTTTCCCAATGACAGGGGTGGCGAGAAATATGGCAAAGAAGCACAGGCACTACTGTAAGGTGTGCAGAGAATACAAATCGAACGAGAGTTTTTCAGGCAGCGGCCATGCGGCGCACATCTGCAAGAAGTGCGCTGCGCTGCCCGCCGCACAGCGGTCAGAGAAAATGGTACTTGCCAAGCTATGGAATCTGCCGTGGCAGCTGTCCACGCAGCAGCGGGAATGGCTTAGAGGTCTGCGAAACGACAGCCGCCCGGAGGTGGCTTCCGCTGCGAAAGAGCTATATGCCAACCGATTTCCCTATACGGCGCGAAATGAGCGCAAAAAACAGCTTCACATTCTCCACATGGAATTTACCATCTGCGGCGAGGTCATTGACGAATACGGCGATGTTTGCTGCGAAAGCCTCTGTTTTACTCTTGACCGGAAGGAACACACGGTAACGCTCCACCGGGAGAACAGGACAATGCAGATCACTTTGACGGAGAAGGACATGCGAAAGCTTCTGAATGTCATTGTCAACAACTACGAGGTTTTTTGTTGGGAGGACGATTACGGCTTTCCCGCCACTGCCGACACAGACGATTTGTGGGAAGACGAGTGGGAGGCTGAATCTTCGGATGCGCAGAAGGCTCCTGAAGAACCAGCGTATGAGGATTTTCCATCGTGGAAGGTATCGGTGCGTTACACGAACGGTGAAGCACAGGAAATGTGCGGGTACGACGACCTTCCGGATCGTGTAAACGAACTGGCACTGGAACTGCTTGCACTGTTTGAGGATGAACCTGATATGGAGAATGAATCACACAGCAAATTTGAACCTGACGTGAGATAGGCGCGTCTGCTTATGCTTTCTATTTCCCAAAATCGAAAAAAATTGATTTTGGGAAATAGAGCAAGATGGCTACCCTTCATTTTGCCGCACAGCACACCACTTCTATTGAACAAAATGCAGGTTTCCGCAAAAATTTTCAATAGCATCGGAAAAAGTGTCAATTTCGCAGCCTGATTCTCTTGGAAAAGTGTCATAGCAGAAGTAAGAAAGGAGCCGTGTTATATAATTAGAATTGAAATAATTACAGTTCTAATCAGCATTATTTTTTCGCGTGGAGCTTTTATAGCCTCGTCTATATTTTGCCAAAAATGAGAAAATAGTCTAGGACTATTCTATAAATGCGTACAAAATTCACTTACATACTCATGTGAGTTGGCAAGTGTCAAAACGAATATCGACAAACCTCTTTTATGAGTTTCAAAAATGACAGGCTGATTTTATCAAGCCTGTCATTTCCTTTATCAAAACATATCTGACAACAGGAAATCCGCAACGTGCATTGTTTGGATTCCTTCATAGTTCCCGCCCGCAAAATCGTCTGTACGTAAAACGAATTTGGGGTAGTTGTCCCGGATGTCCAGCAGGCGGTCGTACTCTCGGTGTTCAGTCTTTTCGGAGGTGATGCGCTCCGTAACCTGGACATAGAGCTTTTCATTCTGCCGGGTGGCAACGAAGTCAATTTCCCCGTCAGCCGTTTTGCCAATATTCACGGTATAGCCCCGACGGCACAGCTCCAAATAGACCACATTTTCCAGGCTGGCCGCGACGGTATCCGCGTTGTAGCCCAGAACGGCATACCGTAGGGAGGTATCAGCCAGGTAGAATTTCTCCTGGGTTTTCAGCAACTCTTTCCCTTGCAGGTCATACCGGGAGCAGCGATGTAGCAGGTATGCCTTTTCCAGCTTTTCCAGATAGCCGTATACGGTCTCATTGTCTATGGCACGATGCTCCGCTTTCAGGTAGTCGGAAATGGATTTCGCGGAAAAGGTGTTGCCGATATTATTGAAGGTATACTTGATCACCCGTTCTAGCTGATCTACTTTCCGTACCTGATTCCGTTTCACAATATCGGAGAAAATGGTGGAATTATAAATATCCCGGACAATGGTATAGACCTCATCCTGAGAAAAGTTCTGTAAATGAGTTGCAGGGAAGCCACCTAAACGGATATAGTTTGCCAGTTCCTGCCTAGGTTCTCCAACAGTGGTATACTGCCCTTTGAAAGTTAGATACTCCCGGAAAGAAAGGGTATAGATACGGAACGCAACATACCGCCCAGTGAGATAAGTGGAGATTTCCGAGGACATCATCCGGGAATTAGAGCCGGTCACATACAGGTCTACGTCAAAATCCGATTGCAGGGAGTTGACTACCTTTTCCCAGCCCTGAATTTCTTGTACTTCGTCCAGGAAGAAATAAGTCCTGCCATTCTGGCAGAGCTTACCTTTCAACTCCGTGTACATCTGCTTTGCAGTCATGTCCTCGTATTCCATGGAGTCAAAGCGGTAGCTGACGATCCTGTTTTCGGGAATCCCACAGTCACGCAGCCGTTCCATAATCATTTTCAGAATGGTAGATTTGCCGCAGCGTCGGATCCCAGTCAGAATTTTTACAAAGGGCGTATCGGTGTACGCCATGATTTTGTCTACATAGAGCGGTCTGTCAATCATTAGAACCACCTCCTGCGGATATAATACCGCAATAGTGCGTAGAAATCAAGAGTTTTGCGGTTTATATCCGCAAAACTTTCTGCCACCGGCAAAATACTGGATATACTTCCCCGATGTGCTATGATGAAAAAAGAAAGCGGGGACGGCGAATGAAGAAACGACACTGGACAAGTTATTTTACATACGCCCTGGTTATTGCCCTGATTATGCTTCTGGGCTGGTTGCTGGTGCGCACCAACGTATCCTGGCTCCCATCCTGAGAAATGCCGGGAGTGGTTGCGGCCTTGGCACAGCTGCGGGAGGTTGCGGGTCCGGATGCACCCATTGGGGCAGTACGGGAATATCAGCTGAATTTGAACGGCCTGACGGGGCGGGACGGCTGTCTGGCCTTTTATACGGTTCACCAGTGCGTGGAGGTTTACATCGGCGGGGAACTGGTTGCCCAGTGGCTTTGGCTGGATTTGCCCCAGCTGATTTTCGGCGGGCTTGCGCTTCTTGTGGGACTGGTGTTTCTCGCCGTTTTCTTGTATCTCCTGTGGAATCTTGTAACCTTGTTCCACATAAACCGTCTGGCGGTATCTAACTGATTAACAATACTGTAAAGGGCTGTGGTTGGAGCCTTTCCGGAACCGTCTTGCGGTAGGAGCGATATACCGATCCACAGCATCCTTTACAGTGTAGCACATGTCCTTGAAGAGGGACACTAATAACTACTACTCTATAATACAAGGAGGTGCGAAAATGGCTGTATTCCGCATCGAAAAGACCAGAGATTACACCGTTATGGCCAACCACCATCTGCGGAACAAGGCACTGTCCCTGAAGGCCAAGGGGCTGCTGTCGCTCATGCTCTCCCTGCCGGAGGATTGGGACTATACCACCAGAGGGTTGTCCTGTATCTGTAAGGACGGCGTGGACAGCATCCGGGTTGGCATTCAGGAGCTGGAAGCCAACGGCTATCTGGTTCGGGAACGTCGCCGGAACGAGAATGGTCAGTACGGTGCCATCGAGTACACAATTCTGGAAAAGCCCCGGCAAGTGGCAATTCCGCCTCCTGTTCAGGAAAAACCTATATTGGAAAATCCAACGCAGGTAATTCCTATGCAGGTTCTTCCTACGCAGGAGATTCCCGCACAATTAAGTATAGAAGAATCAAATACTCAAAAATCAAATACGGATGAATCAAATACCCATTCATTCTTTCCGTCCGATGCCCAAAACGAAGGACAGACAGAAATACGGGATGTGAGAGAGCGTATCAAGCATCAGATTGAATACGATTGGCTGCGGGGACAGTTCCGGCAGGAACAGGTGGACGAGCTGCTGGAAATCATGCTGGAGGTCGCTATGAACCGCAGCGAAACCATCCGTATCGGCAGGGATTCCGAATATCCCACCCAGTATGTTCAGGAGCGGTTTCGGAAAATTACCTCCGCGCACATAGAGCGTGTGCTGGAGGGCATCGCAGATAACCGCACCCAAGTATGGAATACCAAAGCCTACCTGTTGGCGGCCCTGTTCAACTCCGTGTCCACCATAGATCACTACTACACCATGCAATACAACCATGATTATCGCAGCCCGTAGCGGCTGCTTTTTCTATGCCCGGAAGTCGGGAGGAAGGATGAAAAAACGTGAAAAGACCTCTTGCTTACATTACCGCCCATTGGGGCGACTGCACCGAGGACAACATGAAGTTGGCTGCCAAATATTGCCGTGCCGTTTATGATGCCGGATACCAGCCCATTTGCCCCATGATGATGCACTCGCTTTTCCTGAGAGAAGCCATCCCCCAGGAGCATAAGGACGGCATGGATATGTCCAAGGACTACCTCTACCGTTCCGCTCTGCTGGTTGTCTGCGGAAATGCTGTGGACGAAACCATGAAGAATGACATTGCCATGGCTGCCCGGTTTCACAAACCGGCCACTACTCTGGACGGTATTCTCACCGTAAAGGGTCAGGGACGCAGGTGCCAGAATGGCAGCTAAGACGATTGCCCAGCTCATGGAGGAAGCCAGAATCCGTGCCGGTGCTCAGAATTACAAAGGGCATAACTACATGGATTTGGCCCGGTTTGACGAGAATACCCGGCATATGATTATTTTCCATGTCCTGACCAACGATTCCCCGGTGGGCGGCAAGGGTGACAGAATGCGGCTGTATCTGTCCGACAATGGCTACCAGAAAGCCCTTGAGAACGCGCAGTGCGGAAACATCCGCATTCTCTCCCATGCGAAAGTGATTCAAGGGAATCTGCGGTATGACCGCAAAGACCAAATCCGATAAAGGAGGAATCCGTATGAAAATTCTGCTGCACCATCTGGTGGTTCCGCCCTAGCATTCCTGCTTCTCCCTGCAAACGAAAGAAAGGAGGGATTCACCATGCAGGAAGAAGTGGAACAGCGGGTCGTTACTCTGGCTATCAACTGCGCCAAACTGACGGAGCAGGAACTGAAAAAGGCGCTTGTCAAGCTGCTGCAGCACTGGAAAGCCCATCGTCAGAAAGGCCCTCACGGGAAAATGACCGTCAAACAGCTGGCTGCCCAAAACCGCGGTATGCAGAGTGTGGAGGTCACGGACCAGAATATTGGCTCTTTCAAGAAGATTGCCCGGAAATACGGTATCGACTTTGCTCCCTACAAAGCCAGAGGGCAGGATCGCTACCTTGTCTTTTTCAAGGCGCAGGACGCGGATGCCATGACCGCCGCTTTCAAGGAATACACCGCAAAGACCGTGAAGCAGCACAGCCGTCCTTCCGTTCTGGCCAAGCTGGCGCAGTTCAAGGAGCTGATGCAGTCCATGGGTGTCAACCGAGAAAAGAAAAAGGAGTTGGAACGGTGAGAAAGAAGAACTGGAAAAAGCTTCTGATTCTCAATATCCCGTACCTTTTTATTGCCCTGTTTGCGACCAAAGTCGGGCAGGCTGTTCGGCTGGCTCCCGGAACAGATTTCAGTGGGAAAGCATTGCACATGATGGAGGGTGTCCGGGATGCGTTTGCCTCTCCCATGCCCAGCTTTCATCCGGCTGACATGTGCATCGGAATCTGCATTGCCGCCGCCATGCGGTTGGCTGTATATATCAAGGGCAAAAATGCCAAGAAGTTTCGACACAATCGGGAATACGGCTCTGCCCGGTGGAGTGCATAATCTTAACTGTAAACAACACCTTTATAGACGCAGGAGGGATATACCTAATATTAAAACCAACTTGCTCTTTCGTCCCTAAATTCGGGCTGGTCACTATGCTCATAAGGATTATAATTATTCAAATTGCAACCAAACTCTTTCAA
>OMED01000036.1_pt1 | contig 90434 bp, 75 predicted proteins | sample 1673411 | NCBI WGS metagenome assembly OMED01 (sample SAMEA103958110, study PRJEB25191) | human gut metagenome | reverse complement strand
ACGCCGCAGAGGCTCGTTTATTCAAACACCCGCCACAGTGCCAAATTTACTTTTGACTACGTTGTTTGTTTGAAATTCATCGATGTTTTTAATATAATTTCAATATTACTTGTAATTTGACCTGTAAAATTACCTGTAAAACGACCTCTATCTTCACTAAAATCTACAATTTTTGCATCATTATTTTCCGTAATTTTTGAATGAATTTTTGAATTAATTGACCATATACCTATATATAGTAATAATATTACAAGTAATATTATTACAAATAATGAATATATAATATATATACAAATTCCAACTCGTAATTCAGAAACTATATCAAATAATCACGTAATTAATAACGAATTTAATAACGAAAAAATTAGTTCAAAAATTAGTGATTTTAATAGTGCAACTGGTCAAGATACTAATGTCGCCAAAATTGATTCTTTTGGTGGGAAAACTGGTGATGCAAAAAGTGATAAATTTTGAAGAGCTTTTAATAGAGATTTTATTAGTTTTAACTTGTGTACTCCCGGTGGGAGAGCAGGTTGGACGCCCACTTGTGAGGTCTTGCAATCGCTAATACTGTAATTACTATTAGACTTATTGATAATTCTGCTTCTGATAGTGATAATTTTATTAATTCAGTTTGAAATTTATTTAGATTTGCTTGCATGGGATAAGATTATATTATATATTTGTACTCGTAGTTATAATAATGTAAATCCTAAACAAAATAAAACTATGGAAACAAAAATTGCATTTAGTCCTCGTGGTAACAAAGTTCTTCTTCGTGCAGATTTTGAAGTATCTACTCTTAACATTCTTAATAACGAGGAGATTAATAAGATTCCAGCTAAATCTTATACGGTTATGGCTGTTGCAGAAAATGTCAAAGGTCTTAACGTTGGAGATAAAGTAAAACTGGAAAACGGTTGTATTCCTACTCTTATTCAAATGCCAGGCGATACTCAAACACTTGCCGCTAAACAGAAAGTTCATCGTGAAGGTAAATCTGTTATTGGTGTTGGAACTGTTAAGTTTAGTGAGTTTCTTCTTGTAGATGAATATTCTATTGTAGGTGTTTGGATTGAATCTCCTGCTGTTAATAATTAAACTATGCTTAATCCTTTTGTTTATGATAAGTTAGTTCCTTTCGTAGATGAACGTATTGAAAAACATCTTAAACCTTATGTTCTTCGACGACCTGCTTCTTATAAACGAAGTGTTGCAGCTTGGGAAAAGTTAAGACCTGACCAAAAGGCGAAAGTATTAGAATTACTGGAAAGAACACAAAAAGATAGTGTTGCCAAAGCTATGATGCGAGGAGATGAAGTTGTTAGTGTTCCTCGTGTTGGTAGATTTGAATACAGTCCAGCTAAGTTCTTTAAGAAAACTCATGCTGAGGAACTTGAAGGTCTAAGTCGAGAGGAACGTAAAGCAAAGATTATTGCTTATCATATTGCTAATCGTCGTAGACGTAGAACTGCCGAAGAAGATGGGAAGAAAATGCGTTTCAGAAAAGATTTTGCCAAAGGGTAGAATACTGTACTTTAATGAAGAGGAACATAAGTACACAGATGATTTAGGTAATGGTTACATATCTGTTACTACTCTTATTGGTAAATATACGCAAGAATTTAAGAAAGAAGAAATTGCCGCCGCGTGTGAACGTATAGGTAAGAATCCTCGACATCCAAAATATCAAAAATATAAAGGTAAAACTAAGAAACAAATTCTTTGGGAATGGGAACAAGAAACTATTAAGGCTTGTGATAAAGGAACAAAGAAACATAATTACCTTGAAACTGCTATTAAGACTTGTAACGGATATAAGTTGAACGCTAATGGTTTTATCAATGATAGAATCTATACGATAGATGATATTGTTGGTAGTCATAAATACGGTAAGCTTAATCTTGAATATTTTGTTAAGACTGGTATTCGAGAAAAATATCCTGATATATTTAGTCTGATTGCTGCTCTTGTTACGAAAGGTTATCATATTTACGCTGAGATTGGTGTTTATGATAGTCAAAATCTTGTTTCCGGTCTTATTGATATTCTCTTAATTCGTGATAAGGAATTTATCATTTTAGACTGGAAAACTAATAAGGCTCCAATTAGATTTGAAAGTGGTTATTATGATAAGAAACTTGATGGTACACTTGACCTCAATAATTTTATTTATAAAGATGAATATTTTGGTGCACCGCTTGACCACCTTGCTGATAGTATAGGTAATCATTATGCAATGCAACTTTCTACTTATGCTAATCTTGTTGAGAGCTGGGGTTATAAAAATGTAGGAATTATTCTCTGTCATATTAGAACTATTCAGAATCAATTTCAAGACGAAAATGAAGAAGATGAAGAAGTCGTAGAAATGTATGATATTCCTTATCTTAAAAATGAAGTCGGAATGATGATTGCTGATTATTCAAGTAAACATATTCACAAAACTGCTAAAACACTTTTTTAAGCTATGAAAACTATTAAGATTTATTATATAGATACTCGTGGTAAACTTGCAGTAAATCTTATTAGGATTTTTAATAGTAATTATCGTGGGCAACTATAAAATTTAGTTTGGGCGATAGAAATGTTATAAGTGATGATACAAATGGTGTCGCCAGTGGGCGTCCAACCCACTCCCCCACCGGGTGAGGGTGCGGAGCACCCGAAAGGCCGAGCGGAGCGAGGCCCACACAAGTTACAAAAAGTATTACAAATATGAAAGCAACTAAGGAATCAAAATATAACGCATTATTTAATAAACTTATTGGTGTAAATGATTTACCAAATAGACTTATTGAAATTGCGAAAGATTTAGAATATCCCATATTTAGGAAAAATGATAGTTATCCTATTAATCTTAATATTTGGGGTATTCGTTCTAAAAGTAGTTGTACTAAACATTATAATGATGTTATTGTAATGTTTTATGAACGAGATTTTAATATATGGGAATGTATGGTTTTTGAAGCTACTACTGACCCAAGTAATCTAAATCTTGAAACTCCTGTTAATAATAAAGGTTGTGCAGTTCTTCGAGAAGGTGTACATAAAGCTCTTTGGAAAATAGGTAAACATAAAGGACAATATAAAGCACTTGTTCAAGTTAATCCTTGTCAAGTAATTCGTGACAATAATCGAGATGACAAAATTGATATTACCGATAATACTGACTTTGGTATGTTTGGTATTAATTTACATAGGGCGTCAAGCTGGAAAGTAAGTGACGAGATTGGTCTTTATTCTGCTGGTTGTCAAGTTATCAAAGATGTGAATCAATGGAATGATATTATTATTCCTTTGTTTGATAAGGCAATTGGTAAAGGAACTCAATCTTATGTTCTTATTAATGAAATGGATTTAGATTTGTAAGTTATGAAAGATACTGTTCGATATATATTTTATATTGTTTTGATTCTTGCGATTGGTATTGGAGCTACTTATTTTGGTAGATATATTAATCGTAAGTTTTTAGGTATTGAAAGACATGATGAAACTATTAAATCTTTAAGAGATAGTCTTAATAGTTTTATTAAGAAATATGATAAGATTATTAATGAACAACAATTTGTTATTGATAGTCTTAGAGGAATTGAACAAAAAACTATTACTATTTATGAGAAAACTGAAAGTGATTTTAATGATAGTAATATCATTAGTGATGATTCCGTTCTCCGCTATATCGCAAAAAAGATACAAGATTGATGGCGATACAGTTATTGTTTTTACTCCGAAAGAAACTCGTAAGTTAGCTATAAAACTTCTTGAAGGTGAAAAGTATGAAAAACTTTATCTTACTGCCAGTGAAATTCAAAGGGTACAAGATAGCGTTATATCCTTCCAGTCTTATCATATTGCTATTCGTGATAGTCTTTTGGTTGTTTCTTTTGGTGGCCTTGATTCACTCAATAGTAAACTAATTGATTATCAAGAAAGATATTTAGTTGAACAAAAAAAGAAACGTAGAAATGGTTGGATTGCAGCTGGTTCTATTGCTTTGAACGCTGTATTAATATTTGTATCAAGTCGATGAGTAAAATTAAAAATTATATTCCTAAAAATTGTGTATTAGCTGGTGTTGATATTATAACTGTTATTACAGAAAATAAACAAAACGCTGGAAATCTCGGTAAATCTTCTATTGCTAATGGTGTAATTCAATTACAATCATTAGGTTATGGAATTGAGATTTCTAATACACAAATGCAGAATACATATTTTCATGAACTTGTTCATCAAATGCTTAGTAGTATTGGTGAATTAGAATTAAATGAAAATGAAAAGTTTGTTCAGAATATGGGAAATATGATATTTGAATTTCTTCGTACTGCTGATTGGATTAGATTAGAAGAGTTCAAACATAATAAGTTTTCTGATGCAGATAGTAATGCACCTTTTATTAAAGAAGGTATTGCTGAAATAAGATAATGTATGGTACATGGATTTAAGATAGAAAATGATAAACTAATTCTTGATGTAGAAGAAATACTTCAATATCCTTTACTTCAACAGATATATGCTCGTGATGATAGTAAAGATAAATCTTTTGCAGAAAAAGAATTTAGATTTATATTATATTTATCCGATAGAAAAGGTTATGTAACGAAAGCAGGACTTACTAAAAAAGAAGCTTATGCTTATGCTAAGTCTAATGCCGGTTTAGATGAATCTTATCTACCGGATAAAATTGTTTTATCTGCTATTGAATTTGTAAAATCAAATCTTAATATTACAGCTGTTGAAGATTTAATTAATTCTACTATTAAATCTTTGAATCTTTCAAGTAAGTTAGTTCGTACATTAACTGATGGCATAGAAGATTTAATGTCGAAAGAACTTGAAATGAAAGATTTAGCTCTTTGTGAAGATACTCTTAAACAGATTATTAAAATTGCTAATGAAATTCCTGCACGAGTTGAAAGTCTTACTGAACTTAATGATAAGTGGGATAAGATTGAAAAAGGTGTAACGTCAATTCGTGGTGGAGCTGAATATAGAGATAGCTATGACGGAACAAATGATAGAGCATCTAACGCTCCTAACGAAACAGAAACATTATCGTAAAGACAATCGTTATGGTTATGAAACTGGTCGAAGTCCGTTTATAGATTATATACTTGAAGATAAAGAAAGTTATAAACCTTTATCTTCAAGTATTTGTCGTTTTACTGGTAAACCTTGGATTGATAGAGATAACGATTTTCTTATAGGTGAAAGTGGTGGTGTACTTATGAAAATAGATTTTGTTTTCGTAGGTACTGAAATATTTAGTCGTGTTGCAGACTTTTATGAAAAACATGGATGTTATTGTCTTGAACCTGATGATAGTCCTAATGCCATAAAGTTTTGGCAACGTGAAATGGATAGACGAGTTAAAGGTGTCCAAGCATATTGTAAATTATACATTAAAGATATTCCTGCTTATTTAGCAGCCAAATCTGATGCTGAACGTAAGGCTTTACTTCATAAAGTTCGTATAACTGGCGACCATTATAATTATCTTAATTATGGTCGTATCGAACGTGCTCCTAATGAAAAGGAACGTAAACAGTTAGATAAAGAGGGAAGATTTAAGGTTAATACTGTTGAAGGCTTTCCTCGATTTTGGGATGGAGATTATTGGAACTTTAAGATTGACGAGCTGATTGCTAACAATAGTTGTAACTTATGTAAGGCAAAAGCTCGTCGTAAAGGTTTTTCATATAAACGTGGTAGTCAAGCAGCTAATACTATTAACGCAAATAAGAATGTAACTGTTACACTTGCTGCCGACCAAATGGATTATTTAACTGAGAAAGGTGCTACATCTTATATGGTTAAAGTTAATCTTGATTGGTATGAAGATAAAACTTATTGGCGAAGAGGTTATTTAAGTGAGAACTTTGATAAAGGTATTGAACTTGGATATAAGAAATCAAAAGAAGGTCAAAAGGCTTTCGGATTTCGTAGTAAACTTTTAAGTGTTGCTATTGGTAAAAATGAAAGTGCCGCAGTAGGTAAGAAAGCTATTGAAACTGATTTTGAGGAAGCAGGTAAATGTCCTAATCTTCAAAAGGCATTAGATGTTATGATGTCTAATAGTGAATCAGGTGCAATGCGAATTGGTACTATTCGTGTGTATGGTACGGGTGGTACAAAAGGTGCTAACTGGGAAGCTTTTAGTAATTGTTTTTATAATCCCGGAAAGAATGATATGCTTCCTATGGAAAATATCTGGGATGCTAATAGTAGACACGCTGTTTGTGGTTTCTTTTTTCCGCAGATATGGGATTATGAACCTTTTATAGAAGATGGTAATTCTTTACTGTTTGCTTCTTGGAAGGATGATTATGACAAGAAACGTGGTGCAGAAAAAGAGAAAGATGCTGGTGAATATAATATTTATGTAGGTCAACGTGCTAACAGTCCTAATGAGGCATTTACGAACACACAAGAGAACATTTTTCACAGTCCGGAACTTACTAATCATATTAACGCTATTAAATATGATAAGTCTAATCATTTTTATGAAGATGGTTGGTATATACTTGATGATGGACGTGTTAGATTTGTTACTAAACAGGAATGTATTGAACGAGCTATATTTGGTTCCGATAGATTCCATGAGTATATAACTGATGTACCTCATAATTCAAAGACTGATGTTCATGGTTGTATAAGAGAGTTTTATTCTCCTATTCCAAATGATGGTAGTCTTTATTTTATTTCTTATGACCCATATCGTGTAGATAAAAATAAAGAAGAAGTTAGTACAAAAAATTCACTTGCAAGTTTTCAAGTGTGGATGCGTACTAATAGTAAAACTCCTTACATGGGTAAACGACTTGTTGCTTCTTATTGTGGTCGTCTTGATACTATGGAAGCTGTCGATAAACTTGTTCTTTATGCTTGTTTACGTTGGAATTGTAAAGTTCTTTATGAGGCTGGTACTGGTGAACTTGTTACTAATTTCAAGAAATGGGGTTATAGAGATAAGTTGCTAAAAGACCCAAGTAGTTATATTAATCGTAGTGTTGATGGCCCTCGTATTACTGGTTATGGTATTGTCATTGGTGATGGCGATATTAAGTTAGAGGGTATGCGCATGGTGCGGGATTTCTTATACGAAATTGTCGGAAAAACGTCCGACGATACACCAATATATAGATTTAATCAAATTTATGATATAAGTTTCTTATTAGAGTTGGATAGATTTATATTTGGGCGTAATGCAGACCGATTAAGTTCGGCTATTGTTGCAATGTTTGAATTTCGTAAAGATTCCCTTTTACTTGAACGAGAAGCTAACTCGAAAAGTAAAACTAATAACACTGGTCGTAAAGTTAATAGATTCTTAAAATGAGTGAACGTGATTTAAGAGCAACTCCACTTGTTATGCCTGACCAGCGTGCAAGTACTGCTACAAAACAAACGAAAGCTTGGTATATTCCTAATTGTAATTATTGGATTAATCTTGCTATTGGTCAGAATGATAAAACTGTTACGCAGAAATTTCTTGATGCTGCTAATGGTTTAGTAGACCCTAAGACTTATGAATATGTTCTTCGGAATTATATTGATAAGGTTGGTGAGAAAGCTGTCATGTATGGTGAGATACGTGATGTAGATTTTCTTACTCCTATTAAAGAACGATATATGGGAGAATTTATTAATATGTTCTCTAATTATCAAGTATTTAATAATGACCCTTCTGTAACTCTTGCTCGCAATAAAGTTCTTGCTGATAAAGTAATGGCTTATTGTAATCAAGAAATTATCAATCGTCTTAATGAAGCAGGATTTAATACTGGTCAAAAGACAATTAAACAGGGTGAACTTAACGATATTATTGAGGAAGTTCTTAATGATTGGATTGATGATGTGACTATTACAACTCAAAAGCGTCTTGAACTTATTAATACTATCGTTGAAGCGAAAGACAAGTATCAACAATGTTATTTCTATTGGTGGGCTTGTGAAGAGGTTTATACTTATCGAGAAGTTTATAAAGGTGATGTTTATCTTCAAGTAATATCTCCTCTTGAATATTATCGTATTGAAAGTGGTCAACGATATATTGAAGATGATGATGCAGGACTTCGTGTTTATCGAATGACTATTCCTCAAATCATTGATAGATTCCGTGATGAGCTTACAGATGCAGAAATGAATTATCTTAAAGATATTTATACTGTATCTCCTAAATATGATGCTCCTGATGGCATAGTTCAAATCTTCAATAAAACGGATTTCGCTGAACGTAAAGCTATCTTACATACTAACGCAGAAGCACTTCGTAGTGAAGCTCGATTATATGGTAAAGAAATTGATATTTATCATTATGTTTGGAAAACTGAAATTAAACAAGGTATTCTTAAACATCGAGATTTATTAGGAAATATTGTTGAAAGTATTGTAGATGAGAATTATGAATTAGATGTTTCTGCTGGTGATATTGAAATTGAATGGGAGTGGATAAATCAAGTTTGGGAAGGTTGGCGCATTGGTGGTTGTCATAGTGGTATTTATATTAAGCCACGACCTATCGAAGTTCAACGTGAAAGATTTAACAATTATAGTGATTGTAAATTACCTTATAATGGTATCGTAGGTTTACATAAAGATAATCTTCGTAATCCTATTCCTTTCCGTGTTTTACCTTATCTCGCTCTTTATCGTATTTATACTTTACAACAAGAACGTGCAGTAGCTAAATTCAAATCTTGGTTATTATTCCCTGAAAGTATTCTCGCTGATAGTAGCGATATGACTACTGAAGAACGGCTTGCTGTTGCGAATAAAGATAGTTTTTTACCATTTGATGATTCTGATGCACAACCTAATGCTTTACAATCTATTCGAGAAGTAGCTACAAGTGCTATTACGAATTATATTCAAATGCTTGATAATCTTAAACAAGGTTTAAAAGCAGAAGCATGGGAAGCAGCTAATATGAATAATGCTCGCTTTGGTGATGCTAAAGATTATGCAGGTAAGGCTGTTAATGAATCGAATTATTCTCAAGCAATGACCGGAAGTGTTTGGAGTCTTGAATGTTTTAATCTCTTCCGTGAACGTGATTATGTTGCAAATATTGATTACAGTAAGTTTGCTTGGATTGATGGTAAACGAGGTTCTTATGTAGACCCGACAACCAATAAAGTTGTCGTCGTTGATATTGATGGTTCTTCTGATTTCTCTGGTAATATTGGAATTTATATTCGTAATAATGCTGATGTTCAGAATAAGTTGAACATGATGAAAGAACTTGCATTTAGTGCAGGTCAGAATGACCAACTGGAAGTTGCTATTGAAGCTATTGAAAATAATAATATTACTTCTATTGCTAAGAATATTAAGAAAGCTATTCAAGCTCGTCGAGATTATGAACTTCAAATGCAACAAGTTCAACAACAAGCTCAAGCAGAAGTTGAACAAATTGTTAGTCAGCGTGAAGCAGCTAAACAAGAATTTGAAGCTCAACAAAATGCTCTTGATAGAGAACATGATGTTAATCTTGAGATTCTTAAACAAGAAGGTGAAAAAGAGATTTGGAATATGCGACTTAAAGTCGATACCAATGGAAATGGTAATATAGATAAAGATGAAGCTATGGCTGCTCAATCTGGTTACACTGCTTCTGATGTTAATAGAATAAAGTTACAAAAAGAATTAAAGCAATGATGACCGAGAATTATCGACGGAGAGCAAGAGAACCTGCAAGATAATGCTACTATAATTATTGATAATATATTATATATGGTATATCTTTGTTCATGTAATAATATTCAACTATAAATAAATACTAATATGGCTGTTGAAAAAGTTGTTATACCTGATGATGAAACTCAGGAGCAAAAACAAGAACGTCTTCGTAAAGAATTAGAAGAACGTAAAGCTAAGGAAGCTAAAGAAACTCAAGAAGCTGAAGAACGACGTAAAGCTGAAGAGGAAGCTGCTCGTAAGAAAGCTGAAGAAGAAGGTGATAAGGGTGGTTCTACTGGTAATGGTGAAGAAGAAACTGAACCGGAACAAGTAGAAATTGATGGTACTCTTTACACACTTGATGATAACGGAAACGCCGTAGATGATAACGGTGAAATTAAGTTCACAAAAGAACAAATTGATGCAATGTCTGATGAAGGTGCTAATGAATTAGACGGTGATTATATCGAAGCTATTTCAAAAGCAAGTGGCATTGTTATTAAAGATGAGAAAGGTGAACCTGTTAAGTTTGAACCTACGATTGAAGGTTTTGCTAAACGTGAAGCTGCTGTAAAAGCTCTTGGTGAACGAGAGGGTTTTGCAAAAGGTTTTAACGAGTTTTTAGCTAATAATCCTGATATTGCAGCTCTTGTTGAATATAAGAGTAAGTTCGGTACAATCGAAGGTTATTCGGTAAATGTAGATTATAGTAAAGTTGAAATCAAAGATGATGATAACTTACTTGCTGATTTAATCTATAAAGCTGAAATTCAAAAAGGTACTTCTCCGGAACGTGCCAAACGAATTGTTGAGTTTGCAAAAGCAAATAACACTCTTAAAGACGATGCGACTGAAAGTCTTAATTGGTTGCGTAAAACTCAAGAGAGTGAGATTAAAGCAATTCGTGAACGTGAGGCCAAAGAAATGCAGGCTGAACTTGAAAAGGAAATTAAATACTTTGGTGTTTCGTATGAAGATGACGGTACTGTCAAAGTTCATAATGCACCGGGTAGTCTTTATGATTTAATTGTTGTTAAAGGTCAGATTGGAGAATATGCTCTTCCGAAAGAAGGTCTGAGAATTAAGACAGCTGATGGTGAGAAACTTATTTCTCGTCAAGAGTTGTTTGATTACTTCTCTCGTCCTGTTCAAGAAATTAATGGAATGGTTTATAGTCAAGCACAGATTGATGAGATTAATCGTCTTTCTAATCCTGCTGAATTGGCTATGCGATTTATTATGAATCTTGATGGTGGAGTTGACCAACTGATTAAAGCTGAACTTGCTAAAAAAGAAGTTAAACGTCTTCGTTCATTAGCAAGTAAGACTGGTAAAAACAATGGTAATCCTAAGGTTCATAAGATTGCAAAGGATGATAAAATTGTTTTACCTATTAAATAAAGCAAATGTTCTTGCCTTATAATAATAACTTAACAAAAAATCTAATTTACAATGCGTGAAATTGGAACTGTAAAATTTGACTCGAATCAATATACAGATGCTAATATGCTTCTGAATTTTGATTTGATTGACCCTGTTAAACTTAATCGTAATCTTACTTATCTTTGGGGTAAGGATAGTGACAAGTATCCTCTTCTTACTCTTACTGAGGGTCAAGGTGCTGTTACAACAAAGGTTAAGCTGAATGGTGGTGATACTCAATATACTTGGGAAATTGCTCCTCGTCAGCGTGTTACTTCTCGTCTGAAAAAGCTGGTATCTGATAAAGCTGCTATTCAGCCTTATGGAACTGTTGAGGTTGAAATGGAGGATAATTGGTTTATTTATCAGCACACGGCTATTGCTCCGTCTGGTATGCAATGGCGTATTCAGAATGAGGGTATTGCTACTTCGACTGGTGGATACGTTTATCGTTTTACCAATATGTCAGGTGCTCCTATCTCGGCTGATGCTGTTGCAAAAGACTTCATTAGTGGTGCTATTTGGGCATTAGGTGCTTCGACTATTCCGGGTAGCAAGTCTGACGGAAACCGCTCGAATAACCAGTCGTTCAGCAAGGCAACCAACCAGTATGGTTACTACCGTTTCTCGAAAGAGATTGCTGGTAACATGGGTAATAAGGTTGTTAATATTGCCTTTGATACTGCATCTGGTGGTGAGCGTAATCTGTGGATGCCTTACGAAATGAAGATGTGGGAAATCATGCGACGCGAGATGCTCGAAGAGGACTTGTGGTTCTCGGAGTACAACCGTGATTCGAATGGTATTATCCACTTAAAGGATGAGAAGACTGGTGAGGCAATTCCTCGTGGTGCTGGTGTTCTTGACATTCTCAAGGCCGTTGGTAATTATGAAACGTATTCTGTTCTGACACTTAATCGTTTCGACCGTATCATCACTCGTATCTTTGATAATCGTATTGATTCTACCGTTGAGGAACTTGTTCTTTATTGCGGTAAAGGTTTCGCACGAATGTTCAATGATGCTATCTATTACGATGCTCGTCTTAAGAATTACTTTGTAACTCTTGGTGATAACGAGATTAAGAGCGATGGTGAGATGATGTCTTATGGTAAGTATTTTAACCGTTATAAGATGTTTAATGGTAAGATTCTTACTGTTAAGATTGTTGATATGTTCGACCACGGTATTCGTGCTCGTCGTGACCGTGAAGCCGGTAATATGTATCAAGGTCTGCCTATTACTTCTTATAGTGCTGTATTCCTTGACCATACTATGGGTTCGAATGGTGAGCGTAATATTAAGTTTGTTTGTGAAGAGGGTCGTGAGTATAAAGTAGGTGTCTATAAAGGTATGGCTGAACTGCCTGCTTCGTGGGGGCTTGCAAGTGGTACTCAACTGTCGGATACGAAGGATATTGCTTCTTATGAAGTTCTTGGTTCGCAGGGTATCAATATTGATAATCCTACTACTTCGTTCTGGCTTGATTTAGCTCTGAACTAAACACCCAATTTGAGTAGTAATAATCGAAAGGTTATTACTACTCATTAACATATAAAAGATTGAATAACTTAAAATGTTAAAGATATGATTAAAGTTAATCGTTCAGTTCGTATTGAATGGAGGAATAATCCTTCTTCTTTTGAACTTCGGAATAAAGATGCTTTCAAAACTGACTTTCTTCGTCTTGGTTCTGCTATTCGTCCTGTTAATGAACTGCTGAGCCGTAGTGAGGAAATGCGAGTTCTTCTTCCTACTGTTGTTGGTGTATCTCCTATTGATAGTTCTTGGCAAGAACGAATCACTACATACTTAAATGATTTTCTTCTTGAGATTCCTGTTCATGGCTTAGAGTTCGATACTTCTTATGTTTTAGATTTAGGTAATCCTGCTCTGAAAAGTAATATCGACGAACTTATCGATAAACTTAAAAAAGCTGATAAGATTAAGAATGAAACTGGTTCGGAACTTGAAGCTATTGTTCTGAAACGGATTAAGGAACTTGATGAAACGGAACTTTATAAGTATGTTACTTTTGTTAATATTCCCGATTATATTAGTTGGAGATATTGCCTTTTAAGTAGCAAAGTTGCTAATAAAGTTGAAGACATTAATAAAAGCGTCAATATTCAATTTTATCTTACTTCGGATAGTGAGCGTAAAGCACTCAAAGCTGCTCGGACGAAACTTCGCACTGATGCTCTCAAGAAATATACAGAACTTATTAATAATCCGAATAGCGCACTTATCGACAATGTTGTTGTATCGACAGGTAGCGTAGGTGATTATTCGGAATTTATGGCAATGACTGCCGATGATAAGCAATCTGTTCTTCTTGAACTTATTGACAGTGACCCGCAGAAGTTTATTAGTATTGTTGATGATAAACATCTGGAGATGAAAGCTAAGATTACTATTTATCTTTGGATGAATATTATTCGACAACTTCCGAATAGTTCTATCATTGTCGATGCTTCTAATCCGGAAAATGTTATTGGTAATAATATTAATGATGCTATCTCGTATTTCTCGAATGATAACAACAAAGGTATTGTTGCCGAGTGGAACGCGAAGTATCGTAGTTTGAAAGGTTAGTCATGTATGAAACGGTAAAAGAGTTACACATCGAAATAGAGCAACGAATACAGCAGATAACATCTAATAGACATCGGAGTATTGCTCCTCAGTTTATTGATATGATGCTGAATCGAGCTGCCGTTAAATATATACAAACTAAATCAAATAGGAAAACTAATTATAAAGGCGAAGGTCTTGAAGATAGTAAAAAACGTGTAGATGATATTCAATCATTAAAACGTGAAACACCGTGGCTTAAACTTAAACGTGATAAGCAAGATACGGATTATCCAAATAGGGCTTTCGTTATTCTTCCGGGTGATTATCTAAAACTTATTTCTTCTACTTCTCGATTAACTTATGGTAAAGCTCGACTTGTTGAGAATTTACATGAGGTTTATCCTGATGATGAAGTTAAGAATTTATATTATCATCTAATTGATTTGTCTAAAATTGCCTTAACTGGTGATGAATTTAATGGACAAATTATTGTTAATGGGAATGAGATTGATATTTCAGATATTCTTTCTCTTTATGATAGTGATTCAGATAAGATTGATTTGTATGAAATTGCAGGTTTAACTTGTGATAGATTACGTCAAGCTCTTTCTAATGAATATAATGTTTATTGGGAGAATCTGATTGGTCGTTATTATAAAGATTGTATTATTATTACTTCTAATGCAAAAGATGAAATTACATTAAAAGTTAATGATACAGACATTCCTGTTATTACTTACAATACTACTTATGATGAGTTCGTAAATGTAGGAAATAAGTTTTCTGAAAATGATTTAATTGCTACCGAAAATATTCGAGCTACTCTAAATAACTTCTATGGTAATAAAAATAGACATCTTAATCCAATAAGTGAACTTGTTGATGATAGGCTGTTTGTTTATTATGGTGATGATTTTTGTGTTGATGCAGTTAAGATTTCATATATTAAGAAGCCACGTCTTTTTAATATTGATATTAACCAAATGTCAGATATGGAAGTTACACCTGATTTCATAGATAGTGTAGTTAGCGATATTCTTCTTGTTCTTAAAGATGACAGTTTTAGTGCTGTTAAACAACAATCAAATTTAGAATAGAAAATGAAAAGTGTAATTGTCGCAAATGATTTTCTGACAACACTTGCTAATAATGATGTTAGCAAGCTGACTCGCGGACAAGCTGTTCTTCTTAATTCGGCTGGTAAAGTCGTTGCAGCTGCTTCGGATGTCAAAGATGACGAAATGTTGCAATTTGTTCTTGGTCTTGGTGATGGCAAGGTTAAACGCGGCGTTTGGATTAATCCTAAATGGTCGAAGCAGCACAAAGAAAAGTATCTTGCTCCTGCTGGTAAAACGTATAAGTTTACGAATCTCGTAGCTAATCGTGGTATTGGTTATCAAGGTTTCGATGCTGAGGTTATTATCTCGTGCAAACCTATTAATTCGTTTGGTGGTTATCCTCTGGAAGTTTACAATGCCAGCGTAACTATCAACGGAATTGATGAAGCAAGTGCTGATATTATTGCTCGTCTGAAAGTTGAAGTTGAAAAGACTTTAACTAAGATTAATGCTCGTTTTGGTGCTGATAGTATTACGATTAATGATTTCACTGAAGCAAGTGTTACGTTCACTGGCGCCGCAGGTTTTGAGTATTATGTAACGTTTGATGGTATTCTTCGTGCTACGCTTGAAGAGGGTACTGAGAATCAAACTCCGGTTGGTACTTATGACCAAGTTGCTAAACTTGAGAAAGAAGCAGATGTTGCCGGTGTAGGTTATAATCCTAATTTCAAGGAATATGACCGTGTTTATGGTGATATTTTTACAGCTACCGAGGGTGTTATGTATGACACTTATGTAATTACTTCTCGTGCTGATTTCACACATCCCTTTAATTTACATACAGAGGGTTTACAGGTTACTCAATTTATTGCTATTGACAATACTAAGAGTACTGCAATTACTGCACTCGAAACGGTATTAGCACTCATTAAGTAAGAAATTGATTTGTTAAAAATGTAACCACAAGGATAACTCCTAATGCTATTAATTGTGGTGTTAGGAGTTATTCTCTTAATGATGCTAATGTTATGTGACAAGTGGGCGTGCAACCTCCTGCCCCACCGGGGAGCGAGGCCGCAGGCCGAGCCATACAAGTTGCACCATTATTATTATTAATCGTCATATAACAATAAATACGATTAGTATTATGATAAAGAAAATATGGAATAAAATAACTACTTTTTTAAGTGGTTATTATTCAGAACATAAAGACGATATTATTATTGGTTTCGTCATTGCTACTGTCGTAGGTATTTTATTTAAGGCTACTGTTGCTACTTGGTTTATGAGTTTATGGATTACATTAGCTTATCAAATCATTACTTGTGGTATTCAAGCTGCAAGAAAGAAAGCAATAACTGGTCTTAAAATCCATCCTATTATTATTAACTTTGTAGTTGGAGTATTTATTTCGTTATTGTTCTTGGTATGGCAGTAATTAATCTTCGAAATGTTGTAGCGCTCGGTGTGCTTGAAGATGGTGTATATCCGAGTGTTTATAATGGCCAAACCGGAGAATATATTGGTACAGTAGATGGTGAAGGTGCTGGTGTTAAAACAGTTCCTACATTATATATGTACTATCGAAAGAACGGCCACCTATATTTATATAGGACAAAGGAGAGGATTGAAATAGACTTAACTAATGTAACTGCTTACGATAATAGTGCTCTATTTAAGCTAACTGAAAAATCTGATATTAGTTCTGCAAAAATTACTGAGTTTGAATCTCGAAATATTGATGTAGGACATTATGAATATAAAGTTCCGTGGGTTAAATCAACTCAACAATATCTTTATATACTTGTACCGATTGTTCGTTCTATACATACAATTACAGTACAAGGTATCATAAGTAATCAGATATTTACTCTTACTGGTATTTATGTTCATGAAGGTAAATCTTGGTGGATTTATCGGACGAATGTAAAGACCAATTTTGATTTTAATGATGCTGTTAATGAGATTCTTGATGTTCAAGTATATGTTCGTGAGCTTACAGCAGAGGACTTAAATCCTATTGAACAACTTACGAAACTTTTATTTGAACATATTAATAATAAGTTTAATCCTCATGAGGTAACAAAAGAACAAGTTGGTCTTGGCAATGTTGATAACACTGCCGATATGGATAAACCTGTATCTCGACCTCAAAAAGAGTACATTGATGCTCTTGAAAATAGGGTTAAAGGTTGGTTCAAACAGTTGAATGTTTGGATTAACAATCATGTTACAGAAGTTAATAAGAAGTTTCAAGATGTTTGGGCTGCTATAAACAAGAAACTTGATAAAGAAGATTACGAGAATGACAAAGATAATTTCAATGCTCATATTCGTAATTATGATAATCCTCATAGAGTTACTGCCGCACAAGTTGGTTTACCAACAGCTGCAAGTGATATTGAGAAATTAAAACAAAAAGCTCAAGAACTTCAAGGTTTGCTTATTAATAAGCAAGATAAAACTTCTGAAGAACTTGTTACTGATAACAAACGTATTGTAGATGCTATTAATGAGATTTATGGTATTGTTGTAGAACACAATAATCATGTTCGTAGCAACAGTATTAATCAAATTGAAGTTACAAGCGAGATTCCTACTACGTTTGAAGATGGTACACTTTGGATTCGTATTCCTCGAAATGAGGAAGATTATATAACAATTAAGATTGAAGCTGTTCCGGTTGATTCTACTATACGAATGATTAATTCGGAAGGTAAAGAATCGGCAGGTGTTGGAAGCGCAAGTCTTGAATGTTTAATTCAAAGTCGTTTACATTATATTGTAGAAAAAGAGAATTACATTACAAAAGATGTTTATGTCGATATAGGTGTTGAAGATACAACAATTAATGTTGTTCTTACACCTAAGACTAAAAAGACATTAACTGTAAATGCAACTCCTGATAATGCTTTAATTATATTTACTGATAAACCTTCTAATGTAGTTATTGCTCAAGGTACTGGTACTCTTACATATGAAACTTATGACCCGCGTGATATTTTAATTCAAGTTGGTGCAAGTGGATATGAAACTTACGAAGAACGTATTACATTAGATGAGAATATAATTCGTGATATTACTCTTACAGCTCTACCAGTTGAACAAGGTGCTGTAAATCTTACGGTGGTCGATAGCGAAACAAAGGCCAAAATAGCCGCATACGTCTATGATAAGGACACGGGTGGTATATTAGGTCAAGTCACAAAAGATACGCCGCTACAACTCACCGGAGATGTCAATACGAGCTGAATTTTAAGGTTTGTTTCGTCGGGTTATATAGAGGTTGAACAACTGGTAACTTATGCAATTCCTACCGCAGAAGTTACTGTTGAAATGGATAAAGTTCCAGTTCAATCTGGTACTATCTATGCAACTGCTGTAAATACTGAATCTACTGCTTTAGACGGTGTTACGTTTGAGTATAAACTCAGTACTGAAAGTAGTTGGAAACCTCTTGGTAATGATGAATCGACTACTGGTAAATCTGAGGTTGTTACAGCTCCAGTTGGAACAAGTGTTGATTTCCGAGCTTCTAAAACTGGTTATATAACTAACACTGGAACTGGTACGATTAATTCTACTGGTGAACATAGTGTTACTATTGTACTTGAAGAGTTACCGCCTGAACCCGAAGAGGTTTCTGTAACTATCAAGGCTTATGAGATTTATGATGATAATAAACTTTATTTAGCTGCTGATATTAAAGAGATATCAAGTACTGGAACTATGATTGGTACAACCAGACCTGATGAACCTTTGGTAGTCACAAGAAATAAAGGTAGTGTTATAACTTATTATGCTTTACCGTTATCTTCTGATTGGTATAATATTGGTAGTGAAGAAGTAGTATTTGATACTGATAAAACAGTTGAGATATTATGTCTTCGTAATAATAACGGCCTTATTAAAGTTCGTACACGGGATGCTTTAACTGGTTGCATGCTTACTGATATCATTTATGATGAAACTGGTAAAAAGATAGGTACCTGTGATTCATCAGAAGATGGTTATGTTAGTGAAGCTAATCCGATTGGTTTCGAACGTAATTATAAGACTTTAGGTGATACTCGTTATGAAGCTACTGAACCTGCATTGTTTATTGCAGCTAAACCTTCTGAAGCTGTTGTCAATTATATTGATTTACATCCGAAAGAAGGTCAAGATTATATAGCTCTTAAATTTGTAGATTCTGTTACTAAAGTTCCTATTACCACAGGTATTAGTTGTTGGTTTAGTTCTTCTGTTAAAACTATCGTTACTGATTATCAAGGTATAGCTCATATCAGTGGTACTTATGATTCAAAGGTTGTAATTTTGGTTAGACGTAATGGTTACGTTGAATACAATCAAAGTTATGATAATCTTGCAAATCATAGTGTTACAACTATTGAATTAGTACCTGAACCAGTATTTGAAAACGATGGTATTGATTATATGCAAATCGAAGGTGATGGTATTGAACATCCTATATTTAGGGTTGGTGATGTCGAATCTAATTAACGGTTTAATAATATGAAAGAATCAGTAATTCGCAAAGTATTTTGTGCCTTAAACTGGCTTCCGAAAACTGGTGCTTTTCAGAAGTTAATTACTTTTGTAGTTGAAGGTTTAGCCACTAAGGCTGAATCTTCAACTGTTCAACAATTACAAACAAAAGTAGAAACTCTTGAAAGTACTGTTAATACATTACAAGAAACTATTACTACTTTAAGTGGTAAAGTAAGTACATTAGAGAGTAATTATACTTCTTTGGAAAGTCGTGTGACTGTTCTTGAAACACCACAAAGTTAATAAAATTCTATAACTATGGCACAACTTAATCTTCTTGAACGAGCTACGGAAGCTGTCGTAATGCTTAATGGTAATCGTCGACAGGTTTTTGATATGTGGCTTAATGGTAAAAAAGTTTGGCCAATAGATGAACCTGTTGTAGAATTAGCTGTTGATAAAACTCTTGTTATTCTAAATAAAGATAATAATTATCATGATACCATAACTGTTTTCGCAAGTGATACAGCTGAATGGGAATTTGGTAATTAGTTTGTTATTATAGTTAATCGACCAAAAAAAAAAACAAATGGCAACTATTCCGAGTTATTTATCATGGGTTCCTAAAACTGGTACTGGAAATGCACAGATTAAGATTAATTCTGTGAGTCCTTATACTGGTCGTGCCGATAGAAGCACTCAAGTTCCCGGTAAGATTGTCGGAAAGACTAACGCAGTTACAGTCACGGTTCTTGAAAAGGCTGCTGACGAATTTATTACTCCCGATGGTTTAACTATTAATGTTGCTAAAGGTGGTGAAACAATTCATGTAACTGGTAGATCTAACTCGAAACTTCTTACGTTTACATGGAAAACTAACTTCGGTATTGCAAATGTAACATCATTTAAAGTTAATGGTAGTACAACAGCTACTTCTGGTACTGCTATTACTGGTGACCCCGGTGCTACTGGAGAATACACTTATGATGCTACTATTGTTGTACCGAAGAACGAAACTATTAAAGCTCGTTCTGCAACTCTTGAAATTAAGGGTGAAGGTTCGACTGTTGTTAAAACTATTACTATTACTCAGGCTCTTGGTGACAGTTATCTGTATCTCAATTCGCAGGGTACGACTACCGCAACTGTTACTATTCCGAAGGGTGGTGGTGAGCAGACTCTGAATGTTCTGTCGAATGACGAATGGACGTTCGAACCTGCTAAATAAATTAATTAATCATTTATGAGTGTTATTACTAATAAATGGAATGACGGGAGTGGAGATTCAATTAATATTGAATCTCCCTCTTTTCAAGGAAATCAGACTGTTAAAATTTCATCACCTGTTAAAAAGGGTACTTCTAAAAGAAGTATGAAGTTTATTGGAAAGTGTAAAAAAGATTCCAGTAAACAAGTTGTTCTTATTGTTGAACAAGAAGCTTCTGTTTATACATATGTTTTAATATTAAGTAGGGATAAGGCTAAAATTGCCGCAAAAGGTGGAACTGCAAATATTACAGCTGCACTTAAAACTTATCGTAAAGGTAATTTCGTTAGTACAGATATTGTTACTCCAGTTCTATCAGGAAACGCTACCGGATTTTCTATATCTGGTACTAAAGTTACTGCAAGTAACCGTACTACTGTTGTAGGAGCTGAAAGAAGTATTACTGTAACTGGTAAATTCTCTAATACGTTTGATGGTCAAATAGCTACTGCAAATATTGTTATTAAACAAGAAGCTAATACTGTTTCGTATAGTGATATAACCATAACTAAAGAAACTCCTATCAATTTAAGTGCTACTATGCACATTAATATTAAAGTTTCTGATGGTTTATCTTATTCTCAGAAAGCTACTTATACAAGTGGTGCTACCACTGATATTACAACAGGTGCTAATACAACTTACTCTGTTCAAAATCCAGTTACTGGATTTACGTTATCAAATAATATATTAATTGTAACTCCCAATAAATCATTAAATCCTCGTAATGGTTTTGTAGTTAGAATTAATATATTACTTAATGGTAAAACTGCTATTAAGGATATTACTTATAATCAAGCTGCTGGTTATTATACTTATGCTAATCCAGTTGTTACATTAACTTGTAATGATGTTCCTGCAAGCGGTGGTAGTGTTAAAACCGGAAATGTTACATATTCCCAGACATATGGTTGGAATGGTACAACTACTGGTGCTGGTGTTATAACTGAAGGCAAAGCTTATATTATCTGGACTGGTGGTGTTGATAATATTCCATCTCTTGGAACTACTGTTAAATCTCGAACTAAAGTAGGTGTTTTAGGTGTAACAGTTAATATTAATGGTAAGTCTGGTAATGCAAATGCTGATATTTATCAAGCTGAAAATAAAGTAACTAATAGTAATTACAATCCTCGAATTACTGCTTACGGAACTCCTACTATAAGTATCGGTAGTGGTTTGACAGCAGCTGGTGGTTCTGCGACTGTAAGTGCTTCTGTTACTAATACTGAAACTTATAATGCTTTGTATAGTTCTGGTGCTATTGGCCCGAATCAAACACGAAGTGTTGGCGGTAGTTTATCAATTTCTATGACTGCTAACGGTAATAATAGATTCAGTTTATCTGGAAATAAGATTACTCATAGTAGTATGGGAACTAATGAAACTACTGATACTGTTACTATAAAAGCTGTAAATAACAGAGATAGTTCTAAGTCAGCTACTGCTTCTAAGAGTATAGTAAACAGTAAAACTGTTAAATCTACTTCTGGTGGTGTTTATACATATGGTAATATAACAGCTGGTACAATTACGAATGCTACGATTCCTGCAAGCGGTGGTTTTGCTACTGCTAAAGCTGGAAATGGTACTCAAAGTTGGAACAAGTCTGCTACTATTACTACTTATCAATATGATTCTGGTTCTACACAAAATGTTACAACTGAAAATGCTTCAAGTGGAACAAATAATGTTTCACCGAGTATTGCTTCTATTGAAGCTACTGCATCTTCAAAAGGAACCACTGTTTCTTCTCAAACTACTGTAAAGAGTCAAGCTGTTACTTGGTCGGCTAATGGTAAATCTGCAAGTGGAACAATGTATATTTATCAAGCGGCTAACTCAATAGATTCTTATAATTACGGTAGTTGGAATATTGCTATTTCGGCAAATCCTACAACTATTGCTGCATCAGGTGGAACTTCTACTATTACAGCAAGTTGTACGAGAACTAAAACTCCTGTTTATACATCAGGTTCTACTGGAACAGCTACTACTGAATCTGCAACTCCAACGTTAGCAATTAGTGGTACTGGATTCACATTAAGTGGAACTACTGTTACAGCTTCAAAGAATAATGTTGCAGCTCGAACTGCTACGGTAACTGCTTCATATTCCGGAGCTACTTCTAAATCTGTTACTATTACTCAATCAGCTGGACCTGATGGTATTGGTTATATGCAGATTGAAGGTAATGGTGTTGATCACTATATTTTCCAAGTTGGTCGTACACCAAATACTCGTTTTAATGATGTTCAAACTTTATCAGAAGAACCTGTTGAAGTTGCAACAGAAACTAAATCTGAAAGTTTGTTTGCTAAAATTAAACGTATTGTTACTAATCTTAATTAATCAAAAATTATGGCTTTATCTAAATCTGCTTTGAAAGCAAAATTTGTCACTGGTGCTATACCAACTCAAACTGATTTTGCCAACCTTATTGATGGTATGTTAAGTATGCCATTGGGGGGGGGACTGGTGACAATACTATAAGCTTTGGAGATGGCGATAGTACTGACCGTATTATTGTCAATAGTTTGAGATATGTTACTAATAATAATGTTTCTTATTTCCTCATAGGAGCTTGGAATCAGAAATTATCGAATAATGTTATTATAGCTATTCTTAGATTTGAAACAGATGCTACATTATTAAATGTATCTGTTTCATATCATATATTAAGTTCATCAGATGTTCATTATATTGCTAATAATATAGGTTATATTAATGAAGCTGATGAAATTGATTTAATTGAATATTTACAAAGGTCTAATTTTCCGTTTTATAATATTCAAAATAGAACCAATAATAATCCAAATCCGCGAATTATTAATTCTGGTGTTATAACATATACTGTTTATCCTGCATTACAAAATGGTGAATGGTATGTTGGTTATGCTTTCGCAATGGATGTAGATATGGGTGGTTCTAATGATTTGTATGTTTATCGTTGTACAGGTAATTCTCAAACTAAATGGGGTTCTGTTGACAGTGTTGTCGCAAATGATTTAGAAAACGCTGGTAAATTTAGTAAAAAACAACTATATTAAACTCTGACTGTTATTAGTAATAATAGTTAGAGTTTAACTGATATATGTCAAACTTTAACTATTATTACTATGACTATTGCACAAATTAAAGCCTTGTTTCAAACTGGAAAAATTCCTACACAAGCTGATTTTGAAAATTTGATAGATAAAATCCCTAATAGTGACAATTTAGGGGGGGATGCTACATTAGACTTTGTTAATCCCAGTCATCCCAGCGTACTTGGTTATAGATTTATTACTTATGGTGATACAGAATCTTATATATTTATAGGTTTTTATGATGCAGCAAATGCTACATATTTACCTTATATAATTATACATTGTAATACCGGTTCACCTTCTGAATATGGTAATACTCCACCTGTTAGATATGCTATTTTAACATCTGAAATGATAATGGAAATGTTATTGCAAGGTGGTGATTTACATTCAGCTACTGATTTAGCACTTATAGGAGCAATTCCTTCAAATGTTAGGTGGAATTGGGTTGGTTGGTATCATTTATCTAATACACATAGAGTTATTAAGAATGACCTTGTAGAAGAACATTTTTTTATAACAACTGATGGTTCTACAAGAGCTTATTTCAAAATAGTTTATGCTACTGAAAATGATACATTCCCTATTGTTTCTGAAGCTATTAGAATAGGTGTATCAGGTGGTGCTATAACTACATATAATTATATTCTTACTTCTATTGCAAATATGAATGCTTATAAAGAAGAATTAAATGCTATTTTAGATTCAGCAGATTTAAGTACTACACAACTGTTGCATTTTATTAATAAATATATGAGAGATATTAATGTTACAAATTAAAAGTTAAATTAAGTTTGACTTTTAGTTGTTATAAATAATCTATTTAATCTTAAATCAAGTACATCTTATGATTAATTTATTCGTAATACAAAAACAGTCAATCAAATTATGGCAACTAAAAGTCAGCTTAAACAATATTTTGAAACAGGTAAAATACCTACACAAGCTCAGTTTGGTGAGCTTATTGATTTTTTCATGCCCCAACCTTCAGATGATGCTGGTCAAAGAAGTAATCAAACTCTGAAATTTGGTCAAGATGATGAAATAGAAAATCCAATTATTAATGGATTACGAACAGTTCATTATAAAGAAAATGATACTAATATCTATAATTTTTGGATTTTTACTAATTATAATGTTAACGATGCTGGTATCGCAGTACCGTTATTTATTATGTTTAGAATGAGTGATTCCAATCCGGGTATTCCTTCTTCTAATACTAAATTCCGTTATTATATTCCTTCTGAATTAGAAGTTCAATCTTGGGTTAGTCAAGGTGTTGATTGTGATAGAGCTACTGATGAAGAACTTTGGAATGCTTTACAAAACTTTCAATATAAAGATTGGCCCGAAGGTGGTGGTTCTTCTGATAATTCTAATTTCAAAACTTGTGAAATTGGTACTTCTGAAAGTGCTATTTTTGAAGTAGTTGAAGTTCTGTATGATACTGAACGAATTAAAATCCCGGTTTCTATTAGATTTCTAAATATTGGTTTATCTGATATAGATACTCATTCTGTTTGGAATCTTAAAATAGGTGCTAATATAATAGATGTTCAAAATGATTGGAATAATATTCTTAATAATTGGGAAGATTCTACTATTTATGATTTAGTTATTGAATTTAGAAATGATTATTTTATAGATGGGGGGGGGTCTTTAACCATTAATAGTATAATTTCAGAACCGGGACAATATAATATTGTTGCGTTTGGTTATGATTCTACTGCGTTATTTACAGCTTTCGAATTAACATTAACAAGAGATACAAATGGACATTTTATAGTAGGTTTGTTAAAACAAACTGAATATATAGTTGCTAATGGGCAATTTAGACCTAAAATTACATGGTTTTCACTTGCTGCTAAAGTTTTAGGTAATATGCCTTATTATACAGGTTCTAAAACTTTTGGTGATATTGTTTCTTTTGCAAGAACTAATCTTAATAGCAATACATCAGAACCTAATCTACAAGTTTAATTTATTATGAATTATGATTAAAGTTTATTGTAAATTCCTACCGTTCAAAGGATATTTATGTATGACGATATTATGGTGGTTAATCATACGAACTGAATATAAAGATAAAATTACTGAAACTGTTCAACGACATGAAACAGTTCATAGTTATCAGCAAATTACTCTTTTTGCTACAAGTTTTTTGGTTAGTATCATATTAAGTCTTACTACAAATGTTTCTTGGTGGTGGTTACTTGGTACTGCAATATTTCCTTTATTAGCTTATGTTGTTAGTTGGATAATTGAAATTATATTACCTCCTTATAACCGAGCTTATAAAGATATTTGTTTTGAAGGTGAAGCAAGAAGTTTAGAATTTGATAAAGATTTTAGAAAGAAATTGTTTCCTTTTAGTTTCTTAAAATATATTCCAAATAAGAAATATGGAGGTCGATGAAATTGATGAATGGTAAATGGAACAACTCGTAGAACATTTTGTTGAGTTATTCAGTACTCATTTCGATTTATCATTTATGCTTTGTGTGAATGTTTTAACATACATACTTATTAAAGCAATAGATGATATTAATGGTAATAAATCTGTTGGCACATGGACTAAACGGCTGGTTATGTTAATTAGTTGTTTTGCTATTGCCGCAGGATATGTAGCAGGTGGATATGAGAATACTACAATTCTTATTAATTCTGCTATTCTTGCACCAGTTGCTTGGAGTTGGATATTCAAACCGATTCTAAAAAAGATTGGTGTTGATTATAAGAAAATTGATAAAACTACTAAAACTAATTAAGTTATGGCAAAAGGAACTCGCGGCTGTGGTACGGCTGGCATTAAATCTGGTGATGTTAAGAAAATTAAGAAAGGTTCTAAAAAGAAATAAAACACTATGGCAAACTTTAAGCACAAAGTGTTCTTATTAATTGCTAAATGGATACCCGTAGCTGTTGCTGCGGGTATTCTGATTAATAATACACTTGCAATGTTAGATGTCAAAGATGTAATATTAGATTTATTTGATATTACTGTTGGTAGTTCGTTAGCTTTCGTTATAATGATGTATGCTTGTAGTTATGTATTTAATTTTTGTTATTGGCATAAAATTGTTATAACTTATGACCTATTTGTGCTATTGTATATTCTGCTAATTCGTTATACTAATATTGGTAAATGTAGTGATGGTTTACTACTTACAATTCATTATATTCTTGCAGGTATATTTATAGCACTAATTTGGTATGTTAAGAAAAGGTGTAAAATTACTGATTAAAAAGATGGTAGATTATAAGAAAGCCCTTGTAGCAATTCTCGAAAATACTCTTGAGAATGTTAATGCTGGAAATACTAATATAACTGAGGAAGAAGCTTCGGTTATTATAGACCATCTTACAATGCTTAATAAAGGTGTAGCTACTGTTTCGAAAGCTTATGCTTGTGAACATGTTCTTCATATTATATCTAATAAATTTGATTATCTTGTTAGAAAAAGTATTATTTCTCACGGTCGTAAACGTTTAGGATTTAATGAACTTAGTTGGGTTCTTAAAGATTTAGATGAAGCTAAACGTTATTTGGCTAATAATAATGATTAATATTCTTTGGTCGTTGTAAATCCCGTAATCTTAATAGATTACGGGATTTTTCATATCCTTATGTTATTGGAGATATTAGTTGTAAGTTTGTAGTGTAGTCGATTACTCTATCATTTAATAACAAACAAACTAATATCAATAATTGTATGAAAATGATTGATACTGAAACTGGCCATGAGATGGTTGAAGTTTCTGGACATGACAAGAAAGAGTATGCTTCAAAAGGTGTTGCGGGTACTGGTCTTGGACTTGGTATTGCTGGTACGGCTTTATGGTTGTTAAGCGGTGGTCTTGGCGGTGGTTTATTCGGAAACCGTGCTGGTCTTGCCGGTGCGGCTGCAATCGGTGTCGAGGGTATTGCAGAGAAAGAGGATAAGTGTGAACTTATCAATGGTATGTGGACTTTGGCTTTTAATGGCCAGACCGCTCGTTTTAATGACCGTCAGACGATTAATGCTGAAATGTTTGGTCTTTATAAGAGCCAGATTGATGCAGATTTTGGTCTGTATAAAAATCAGCGTGACGGTTTCGATATTACGAATGCTCGTGTTAGTGAGCTTGAGAAAGAAGTTGCTGTTCTTCGTGCAACTCGTCCTTATCAGGATGCTCTTATTCAAGCTGCTATTACGCGAGTTGCAGAACAAGCTGATTTCAATTTGTTCCGTCGTACTTGCCGTATGATTACTGGTGAAGTTGTTCTTCCTAATACTCCTACTGTAACTGGTTATCCTGCTTACAATCCTTGCTCATGCCCTGCACAAAGTGCTCCGGCTCCTGCTAATTAATCTACTCTTTCAATTCGAGAAGTATTCCAATATAAAAATTGGAGTACTTCTCCTTTTAATTAAATTCTTACAATTATGAATGGCCCTACATTTAATATTGGATATGACCCTATTCTTTTTAATCCTTTTCCTCAAACGGTTGATTATAGTAAAGAAATAGATGAGAGAGTTCAATATCTTCAAGCTATGAAAGAACGTATATCAAATACGGTTCAATATCCTAATAATCAGAATAACTCTCTTTGGTCTGCTATTGATTCTGAAATTGGTAGCTTAAATGATGAACAACGAAATATATTATTTAGTGATACTAAATATATCCAAATAGATAATCAATTAAAACAACTTGTTCAAGAAGCATTAATCAACTCTGTTAAAAATGTTATTGAACAATCACCAAATGGTAAAGAATTACTTACTCAACAACTTAATTATATTAAGTCAAGTAAGAATGCAATAGTAGCTGAATCTAATAGGAAACTTGAACTTTTTGAAAAGTTCCAAATTGCAGCTAAAGCAAATCCTAATTTAACATATAAAGAATTTTGCGAATCTATTAATAAATAAGTTATGATTAATAAAGATAATTTAATTGAAGAGATTCTGAAATTTATAAATAGTAAAATTGCAGATATTTCAAGTAGTAATCCTCTTTTTGATATTGTAACCAAACCTTATTTATCTAAAATTGTAGATACTAATGTATCTAAATTAGATAAAGCTCTTTCATTAATTACTGATGAAAAAGGTATGGTTGATGGTAATGGATTACTTAATGATATGATTGATAGATTAATTGTATCAAAAGCTAACACTATTAATGGTGTAACTATTGGTGAAGGTTCTGTAAAAATCACTATTCCTTTTATAAATAAAACTGTTATTTTCGATAAAGATGACTTTAATGAATTAAAAACTAATATTGAAAATTATGAAAAATCTAAATAAGTTAATGGAACATTATAAGCAGACTGTTCGTATAGATGCTAATAATGCTTGGGATATTATATGTCATTTCAAAGAAGCTGTTTGTGAAAATACTAATGTTAGTGAAGAATCTTTATTTGAAATAATGAAAGACTTTCATGAGAAATTAATTGGTAAACATTTCACTGAACCTTATGCTTTATATCAAGTTTCTCAAATGTATCATACTAATAATAAAGGCATTAAGATTGATGCTCCTTTGTTTAGTATTGAAGCTACTAAAAAGATTTATGATAGGAGAATACGTCCGTTAAATAAAGATGTTACTATTTGGGATGTATATGTAGCTCTTAATGCTCAATATCACGATAACATTAATCTTTATGAGAAATGGTTTCCTAATGCAACAAATAATGAAATCGAAGATAAAATCATAGAAGCAACTATTAGTAATTGGTTCGAAGATGAAGATGCAAGTAGTGATAAGGTTTGGGAATATTTTAGGGTTATTTAATGGGCTATTGTAATTTGTTTGGTAAGACGTGCTATTAGATTAGCACGTCTTTTTTCATGTAATTACGGCTGGAAATGGGGGATTTTAACGTATATTTGTTAGTAGCCCAATATAATATACCTATTAATATTAATTCTCTTATACGCCTATCTATGTTCGATTATACAGCTATTATAGTAGCTATAATAACATCCATAAGTACGATTGCTGGTATTTATCTAAAAGAATGGTTATTTCCTAAACGTAAAGAACAAAAACTTACTATTGAAAAAAGTAATTGTTATATAGAACTTGATAAGATATGTGCTTCTATTCGAGATACTATTCATGCTAATGCTGTTTATATTGCTTATTTTCATAATGGCAGTCATTTCATTAATGGTGTAGAAATGGATAAATACACTGTTGTTGGTGAAGATTATGATTGTTGTGTAGTATCTTATAAGAAATCTTTTAAGGATGTTCTTGTTAATAATTTTCCTTATTTATTTCACAATCTTCTTGTTAGAAATCGTCATTATTGTAATGATGTTAGTAAACATAAGTTTCAAGACAGATGTTATAAAGATGAACTTGAAAGTAGAGGTATGAAGTCTGCTTATACTTTTCTTATTAAAGACCCTATTAAAGAAACACCTATTGGTTTTATTTCTCTTGAATATAATATCGTAGAAGGATTTAATCCTGATGATGAAAAATATATTTGGAAAAAACAAAATACTATTGCTAATCTTTTGAATCTAAATAAGTAAGATATGGGAACACTTAATCAATATGCAGCTCGTATTGTAAACATGGTTAATCAACCTAATAATCACGAACTTAAAGAACGTGTTAAGGATATGATTAAAACTATGTTTGCAAATCGTATTCGACAAAGCGTTGAGAAAAATGGAATAGATGATATTCTTAAACTTACCTTTATTGCTCCTGTTGAAGAATTGAAATATAGTGATATTCTTCCTACTGAATATCGAGTTGCTAATAAAATTAGATTGTTAGGAACAAAGTACAAAGTTCCTACACCCGTGCGCATACAAAGTGATGCGCCTTTTGCGTTTGTAGGTGATACTGTTGGTAATGGATATATGTATGAGAGTTCTATTACATCTCTTAAACTACGTCAAAGTGGGCGTCCAACCTGCTCTCCCACCGGGTATCCACGAGCTTATATTATATTAAACGGTCATATAATTATTGCTGAAAAAGTTGGTACGAAAGATATTGATGATAGACGACCAATTAATGAAGTAATGATTACAGGTATATTTGAAAATCCTGATGAAGTTCTTTCGTTCTTTAAGAATGAAGATGGTCAAGATATTGAATTACCTTTACCTAATGATATGCTTGAAGGTATAATTCAAGAAATACTTAAAACTGAGTTTGGTATTTATCCTCAAGATTTGGATATTAAAACAAATAATAATAATCCTACTATTGCTCAACGTGGTAATAGTCAAGATTAACATCATGTTTCTATCATTATGGTTGATAACGAATATTATTGGAGAGATTTTGTTAAAGAAGTTCAAATACAACTTAATTCTTTAATTAAACAATTACATCTTGCTTATGAACGACGCAATGATTGTATTTATAATATCAAAGATAATCTTGCTAAATATCAAGAAGCCGGTGTTGATGTTTCAGTAGTATTCGATATTGATAATCGTAGTAAGATTTATTTTAATAAGAAACAAGATACTCTACTTGGTACTAAACTAATGAGTTATATTCGTAGTTATAATTACTTAGTTTATGAACGTCTTGATAAACTTGATGATGATATAGAAACTCTTGCTGCTCTTAAAGAATTACCTTCTGAAATGTATACTTATATGCAAGATGAAGTTAATAATGAGATAGCTAATTTACTATGCAAAGGTAATAATTATTCTTTTGGTAGTTCCGTAGGTTACGTTTATGTTTACTATAAAAAGACAATGCCCGGTGATGTATGTAGTGTTGTTGATTGGGGTGCTACAAAAGACTTAAAAAAGAAATTGTTAGAACAAGGTATTAATATACGAACTGCTGATAATCCAAATGGTATTCCTTATTTCATATATTATGATTATGACTGGTGCATAAAAGCTGTATATCATAAAGTTAAAGGTCGAATACCGCAAAGTGTTTATTACAAATTCAAATTTGGTCACACAAGTAGTGCTTACGAAAATGGTGAAAAAACTATTGACAGAACACCTTTTGCAATGAAAGGTAAAACTGTCGATGAAATTGCAACAAATCGAAGACTTAATTGTTTCAATAAAATTCTTGCAATTTGTTTTAATCATCCTGACGAAGCTATTAAACTATATCGAAATAATCTTCCTAAACAAAATAATGCTTTATGATTGATAATAATATATTTATTAGTAGTGCTACATTAATTCCAGATATGTATAACGATTATAATATACAAAGTGATGATTTTGTAAGTCGTTTTCCTATTTGGATTGCAAATGCTTTGGAAGAACTCAAATTCATTCAAGCTTATGTTGATATAGAAAAAGATATTGAATTTGACGACCATCGTTGTCAATTACCGTGGGATTTTCGTGGTGTGATTGATGTCATTATAAATAATAAAAAAGCTGTTCTTAAAAATTCAGCTGAGTTTAACAAAGATACTATTACTGAAAAGATAACAACTGTTCCGACATATACTCCTTATCCCGGTATTCCAAATGCAGATATAACAAGTCCCGGTGATAAAAATGATAGTTTTAATCATGCTTCTGTTGATAAAGAGCAACCTTATTATTACATTAGTAATAACTGGATTCATACTAACGTTGATTACGGAACTATTCATTTAAGATATAGAGCTTTACCTGTTGTTTATGATAGTATTATAAATATGGATGTTCCTCTTATTTATAATAACGGCCCTCTTAAAAAATATCTCAAACTTTATGTTCTTAAACAAATGTTATTAAGAGGTTATAAACATTCAGTTGTAAGTCTTACAACAAACAATCCTTATACAAATCCTGCGATAGAACTCGATAGAATGAGAATACAAGTTCGAGTTTCTTGTAACAAATTTAGTAACAACCGTCGAGAGAATATTGCTACTATTCTTCGTACATTAGAATAATAGAAATTATGAAAGTTTTGGGTCTTGATTTAGATAATTCACCTTATATTGCACAAGATAAATCTTTACGATATGCTAAAAATATAACTATTGATAATAAAGGTCAAAGCTATTTTAATGAAAGAGGATTTGATTTCATAGGTGAATTAGATGATATTCTTGAAAATCATCCGACAAATCGACATATCATTCCTTATATTTATAGTGATGCCAATAATCACAAATATAATATTATAGGTACAATTCCAACTAATGTTGGTGTTGTACTTTTTTGCGTTGTAGAACACTGGAATAATGCAAATAAATCTGATTTACAAACTAACGACGCTATTATATATCTTAATCTTGATGATAATAATCCAACTGTAAAACGTTGTCTGTATAGTACATCGGGTGCATTTGGATTCAGTATTGATAGACCAATTCATGGAGATTATATATATAATTATAAAGAAAATTTGATTGTTACATTTACTGAGGGAACTGATGAATCAGCAAATGAAACAAGAATTATTAATATGACTGACCCGTTTTATGATGGTAATAATGGAGATGATACTGCAATAGGATATGACATCACTGTTGATGAAGTTGATTCATTTAATCTTATTCCAAATGTTACTTATCCTGAACTTCAATTAGAAGTTAAAGACGGTGGTAATCTTAAAACTGGTGCTTATCAAATAGCAATTAAATATCGTCTTGATGATGGTACTTATACAAACTATTCTCCTTTAAGTACATCACTTATTGTTTGTGGTAATTACGAAGAAGATTATGCATTAGGTATCGAAATTAATAAAAATATTACTATTAGTTTTAGAAATAGTGGTATTAAATATAAACATTGTAAATTTGCTATTGTTTATATTACTGACGAAGCTCAATTATCATATGAAACTGATGATATTTCAATTAGTGGTATAAGTACTACTCATATTGTAAGTGATGTTTCATATTTATCTACTATAAGTCTTGATGATATTTTTATTAAAAATATATCATATATTCGAGATAATACTCTTGTTAATTTCAATAATAGACTTATTCGAGGTAATGTAAAAACTCTTAATTATAGTAAACTTGATAGTGAACTTAAAGAATTTACAGAGAATAATCTTGATGTTCAATTAAGTTGGAATCCGAGTTCTTCTTATATTAATAGTACTCGACGTTATTTTAAGAGTGGTGAAGTTTATGTTCTTTATGCTGGATATTATGATTATAAAGGTGACCTTGTAAATATACATCATATTCCTTGGAAAGCTAATAATTATGATATTGAAGCTTATCCTGTAGGTTCTACTAATCAAAATGCTCATAAAATTCCTTATAAATCTGAAAACATTAGTAAGATTATAAGTCCGAGTTGGAAGAGTTTACCTGATATTGATGCTGCTGAACAAATATATGAAATTGCTAAAACTGGAGTTGGTAGTGAGAATCCTACAATAGCTCGTAATCGTTATTTTACTTTATACGGAGTTTCAACTGGACACACAACTGTTAAAGCGAAAGGTCGTTCTTTAACAAAAGGTAAACTGAAATTACCAAGTCTTCCACTACATTATACAACTGAAGATTCTGAAGGTGGGGTTAATCCTTCTGATTATCAAGTTGTGGTATTAGAAATAACAAGTGAGAGTACATCGAGTCAATTAATTGGTATTGAATGCAGTCCTACATTTGGTGGAGATCGTGTGATACCTGCTGGTATAAATTTAACTACAAAAGTTTATGATGCTACATCGGTAGTTAAACAAATTGATTCAGAAGAATCTGAAGTTGAAACTGGGTATTATGAAGTTTCTGAATCTAATCTTTTAGCATCTGATAGTAAATCTACATTTATTGGTAATACAATTAATACCAAAACTAATTTCGTAATTAATCTTGATGCAAAAGAAACTAAATATATTTTAATTGAAGCTCGATTAAGTTATAAAGTTAATGGTTTAACTGCTCCGACATTTAATTGGTTAACCCAATTATATTCTACTTCTTCTGAATGGAATCCTATTTATACATTAAGTCCTAATATTAATATCAAAGCTAATCTTGCTGGTAAAACAGATTTAATAAATAAATATATTAGTTCAATAGTTTATTTCTTTGTTGAACATAATATTAATAATTCTCGAATTGTTACACAAGGTTTCGCAATGCGAGATACTGAAACTAACAATTTCGGTAAAAATCAAACTTATAAAAATCCTTTTGGTGGAGATAATGCAAGATTTTATACATTTGAATATCTCTATAACAAAATAAATAGTATTCGAGGTAAACTTAAACCTCTATACTTTGAAACTGATGTTCTTAAATTCGTTAAAAATGAAGAACTCGATGATGATATAAAAGTATTTCCAGCTAAATGGAAAGGTGAAGATTTTAATGGATTTAATACAAATCCTAATGAATCTGGAACTCGATTCTTAGATGCTGACATTAATAGTCTTACTATTGATACTTCTCGTGCAACTAAAGATGTTTCACTTGAATATATCAATGCTAATATTAGTTCTCAAAACAATATTGCTGGCGATAGTTATTATCGTATTGAAAAAGGTTTTGATGGATTTAATAAAGGTACAAATAATGAAGAATGGGCAAGAGGATATATTGCCGATTTAATTAATAATTCTGAAACACTTTATTCTGATGTTAATAATCAGAAACTTCAAATTGCATCTAATGTAATTAATATTAAAGGTTCTTCTGAAATAATAACTTCATTAGTTGGTGATACATTTATTGGATATATAACACTTCGAGCTACTGCTCCATCATCTGATTATCGTTATGGTGATGCTCAAGCAAAAGAATTAGACAGTAACGCCACTGTTTATCGTTGGATATTCACTGTTCCTCTTGAAAGTAAATTCAATATTCTTGCTCGATTCAGTGTTAATAACGTAGATAAATCTTTCAAATATCACGATAAACGTGGTAATGAATTACGTGAATTTTATCAATTAAGTTATCAAGTTGATAATTTCATAAATAGTAGTGTTGGTAAAGGTTATTCTCCTGTTTATAATGAGAATGGTATTGAAACATTTACTTATTTTGAAGAAATTCCCGGAACTCAAGACCATCCTTATCGTATAATTCGTAGTCAATTACAGAGTGCTGAAAATGCTAATCTTAATTGGCGATTATTTAGAAGTGATGATTATAAAGATATGCCTTTTAATCGAGGTGAAATTATCGCATTAAAAACTGACAATAAAAATCTTTATATTCAACAAACATACGGTTTGCATTTATTGCAACTTCGTGATACACTTTCTAATACTGATGAAGGTACTTCGTATTTAGGTACAGCTGATATATTTAATATGGAACCTCAAGAGGTTACATATAGTCCCAGTGGTTATATAGGTTGTCAAAGTTATTTTGATACTCATGTTAATGTTATTGGTTATTTTGTTATTGATGCAGTTCATAGGCGTATCTTTAATATCAATGGAGATAAAGTAAGTAATATGACTGCGCTCAATGCTCTTAAGTGGTTTGACGGTAATCTTGTAAAAGATGTAGTTAATCCGTTTAAAAATAATGGTAGAATTTGGGCATTTAATGAAGATACTAATATCTTATATTTAGTCCAAAATGTTGATAATAAACAATTCACAATTAGTTTTAGTCCTATTGCTAATGCTTGGATTTCATTCCATGATTATAATCCCATCGTAGGTATTACCAATCGAAATGGATTATTCTGGTTTGATAAACATGGTATTTATGCAATATCTAAAAATAATTATGGTCGATTCTTAAAAGATGATAATAATAATCAACTTGTTAAAGAATCATATATTAAATTTATTCTTAACGACAATAATAGTTATAATAAGTTATTAAATAATATTGCTTGGAAAGACAGAGTTGATATTGTTAATAATCTGTTACCTACTATTAATGAATTTGAGAAAACTATTAATGCTATATTGGTTCATAATGATGACCAATGTACTGGTTATAAACTTGTTAAATTTAATGATATTTGGTATAATGGTACAACTGGTGTTAATAAAGTAAATCTTTGGAGATTTAATAATATTAATGATATACACAAACAAATACCTTTTATGATTACTGATTTAGTTGTAGATGAATCTGCATTAAAACGTAAAGCTAAATGGTATGATGTTAATAAGTTCATTTGTCAATATGTTTATTGTATAATGAAGTTTAATAATAGTGATAATAACAGGCTTTGGGAACTTATTGATGTTAATCCTGAATGGATTCTTGATAATCGTAATAATCAAAGGTAATTTGTAACAACTTGTGCGGCTCGGCCTTCGGCCTCGCTCCCCGGTGGGGCAGGAGGTTGCACGCCCACTTGTCGTGTTACTCAAACTTTTAATGGTATGTCTAATCGTAAAGTTAATCCTGATAGTCTTCGTCAAGTTACTCGTTATATTAATGAATATTCTCAACATATTTGGGATGGCGAATTGACTGGTGATAAAGAATTTGTTCGTGTTAAAGAAAATGGTAAACTTAAAACTGTTCGTTCACGTTCAAAAGATGGTAAATATTATTATCCTTATCCCTCGTATGAAGGTGGTGATGATACTATTGGCCCCGGTTTTAAGTTAAATGATACTTCTGATTTTACTAAATCTGTTAAAGCAAAAGGTAAAGCAACAAGAAAACAAATTGATGCTGAATTGAATCGTCGTATGGCTAAAGCCTATAATGATGTTCGTGATATTTATTCTGAGAAATATGGTATTGATGATTTCAATACTTTACCTCAGCCTATTGTTAATCTTATGTCTAACCTCGCATATCGAGTAGGTCGAACTGGTTTTAGACAATATAAAAAATTATTAAAAGGTGCTAATGAACGTAATACAGATAGTATTATTAAAGAATATACTACTGGTAATAAAAGAAGAGATAAATCTGAATTAGAAATATTTAAAACTAATAGTTCTAATGATTATGATATGATTAGAAATAAATTATTTTCTAATTTTAATACTGATGATAATCCTGATAACTATGTTGAAGATATGAGTAAAACTAATCGTAAAAAATATAATTTCGGTGGTATTCGTTCAACACATGATGCTACCGCTGATTATTTAGGAATGGCTCGTGATTCTGGTAATAGATTTTTTGGTAATGCTATGATTGATACACTTTATCATAGCGGAAAGAATGATGATACTGGAATCCCAGTTAAGAATTATGTAGATAAGTTAATTGCTAATGATAAACTTATCTATGCAAATATGCAGAACAAAATCAATAATGAAATTGTTACTGCTCGTGGAGTTGCTCGTTGTGGTGGTCTTGTAAGACGTAAGCGAAAAGATTTCGGTGGCGTTATGTCTGGTAATGTTTATCGAAGTATTGTCGCTGGTAAAAACAATCGAGATTATTTTGATGGAGAAGGTGTTGGTCTAAAAACTAAATATTTAGATGATGCTTATGCTGAAGGTGATATTGATTTGAATGCACAAGGTATTGCAAAGGCAAATCAGTTGATGGCTCGTGATTCAGCAATTTATGCTAATATGCAAAATAAGATTAATAATGAAGTTCTAACTTCTCGTGGTATTACTGCTAAATTCGGTGGACTTGTTGGAACTCCTCGTAGAAAATTCTATTGGGGTGGAACAAGTATTAATGACCCCGGTAGTGTTCAATGGGGTACACGAGTTCAAGCCAGTGATATTGATGAATCTAAATATAGTGCTGATGGCGAAGGTATCGTAGGTGGTAGTGCTTTAAGTGGAGCTGGAACTGGATTAGGAATTGGAGCTGCTGTTGGTGGAACTGCGGCGCTTGCTACTGGTGCAGCTGCTGGTTCTTGGCTTGGCCCTATCGGTGCTGGTATCGGTGCATTAATTGGTGGCATCGTTGGTCTGTTTACTGGACGTAAGAAAAAGCGTCAAGAAGAACGTCGTCGTCAAGAACTTTTAGCTGAACAAGCTGAAATGGAACGTCAGCAAACTTTGGGTAATATGCAAGATAAAGTTGAAAATGATGTTGCAACTATTCGACAAAGTAATCTTGGTAATTACTCTGAAGGTACAGGATTTTATGCTAAATTAGGTGGAATGATTGGTCGTAGAAAATTAAACACCGGCGGTCAAGTAGTTCCTAATTCATCTAATAGTGTTGTTGCTTATGGTCAAACACATGAACAATATAATCCTGCTACTGGTGAAACTGGAATCATATATGGTGATTCGGAAATTGAAGGCGGCGGCGCTAAAAATGGTCGAATGTATGCTGGTGAAGTTGTTCGTGAAACTCCTGAAGGTGGTCAAGTATTCAGTGATACGATTAAAGTTCCCGGAACAAATCGTACTTTCGCTGATTACGCAAAGAAACTTACTGATATGAAAGGTAAAAAAGAAGCTCAAGTTATTCAACTTGCTGATGGAGTTACATTATCTTTGTCTGCATTAGATAAGAGTAAAACTAACAAATTACAAACTGGAACAAATGTTCGTAATATTGAAAAGTTAGTTTATAGAATGAATAAAGCTCGTGGTGAATCTGAAGCTATTGATGCTAAAACAGAAGATTTATTTGAAGCTCAAGAACTTTATGCTACTGCTTTAGGACTTCGTAATAATGCTCCGGTTATGCGTTGTGGTGGAATGGTAAGAAAGAAAAGACCTTTTGGTGGATATACTTCACCTTATAGTCTTACAGGAGTTTCAGCTCCTAAACTTACTACTTTACCGCCGATTCAAACTACTGCAAGTGCTGGCGGTGGTTCTGCATTTAAGTTCGGATTTAATGAATTTGGACTTGGTATGAATCTTGCAAGTTCACTGTTTGGAATTGTAGGTAACGCTCTTAATACTCGTGCTAATCGAAAGGCTATTGAATTTGAATCTACACTTCATGTTCCGAAAGGTAATAAAGTAGATGCTGTTCAATATAGTACAGATTATGATATAAGTGAGGAATTACAAGAACTTGGCACACAAGAACGTAGAGCTGCTCGATATATTACTGATAACACAAGTAATGTTCAAACTGCTCGAAATAGTGTAGCAAATCTTGCAATTAATGCTCAACTTGCTCGAAATAAACTGTATGGAGCTAAGAAAGATTATCAACGTCAAAGATATGATTTGAATAGGAAAGAACGAGTTAATGCTCGAAATGCTAATAGTCAAATTATGTATCAAGATGCTATTAATGAATATAACAAAGCTGTCGGCTTGAATCAACAGTTAATGGCAGTCAGAACGCAAGGATTACAAGGAATGTTACAAGGAGTTGAAGGTCTTGCCGGAGCAGTTAATAATTACGCAAGTGCCCGCTTATACGAGAAATTATGGCCTCGTGGAGTAACTAATCACATGAGAAGTGGTTTTGCTTGTGGTGGTCTTGCAAGACGTAAAAGAGCTTAATATGATGCGTGATATATCGGATTATTCTTTTATAGGATAGTCCGATATTCACGATTTTTTGTATATTTGTAATGATACAAATAGTGGTACAAACACGCGCGACAAGTGGGCGTGCAACCTCCTGCCCCACCGGGGAGCGGAGCCGCTGTGCGGAGCACAGCAGGCGGAGCCATACGAATTACAACTAATTTACAAACTAATCATTATAAAATTATGGCAGAAATTGCAATAGGTCGATACGATACTAATACATTAAAAACTCCACAATTACAAGATTATGGAAGTGTATATGTTGCTGTTGGAAATGCTTTGAATCAAAAGTATTACCAAAATCGTGAAGCTTATATTAATAGAATTGCTAATCCTTTAAGTCAAATTAAGGCAACTTCTCGTGGACAAAAAGTTCTTGATTCTGAAAGAGCTAAGATTGTTGAAGGTGCTAATGAATTTAAAGAACAAGATAATTGGTTTGCAGCAGATGATTATATTTATAAGCAAACTGAGAATATTCTGACCAATGAAGGTCTTAAAGCTGTTCAAGCTGATTATGCTTTGGAACAGCAGTATATGGAAGATTTGAAAAAGAGTGATTGGGATACTCAAAATCAAAATGCTTTCCTACTTCGTAGTCGTTTACAATCTTCTGATATTATTTATGATGCAGAAACTAATACTGTCGTAAGCGGTGGTTTTAATGGAGTTCAAATCGGTAAAAAGTTCGATGTAAATAAATATCAAAAAGACGTATTTGATATTCTTTCAAAAGCTAAGGCTGATAAAGTATCATTTGAAAATCTTGTTACTAATCCTGATATGATACGTCAGTATGGATTGGATGTTGCAACAGGTTTTGATGGTGAAAAGTTAGCAAGTCATTTTGTTAAAACTAGTAGTGAAAGAGAAGGTATTACAGAACAAGAGATTATGAGTTATGCTATGTCATTACTCAAATCTAATCCTGATTATACTAATTATCTTACTACTATTTGGCAGAATCAAGATGCTCTTACTCGATTTGTAAAAGATGATAGTTCTGCTGGTGGACATTTAAGAGATTATGAATTAGAAGATTATGCTCCTTTATTCGCTGGTAATCCTACAATGTTCGCTCTTAATGGTTTAGGTATTAACGTAAATGAACTTGGTGCTCCTACAAAAGACGGTAAGTTTACTGTTAATTCTAAATTACCTGCTGAAGTTAAAACTTTGTTAGATACTGTTAATAAGGAATATGGAGTTAATGTTCTCGATATATTACAGAATAAAGCTCAAGTTCCACCTGAACTTATTCAAGCTGGTTTACAGAATTATGTAGATAAAATGTTTGAAAGTTACGCTAAGGGTGTACTTGGTGCTACTGATGATATTGAGAATCTTGATAGAACAGCTTTTACACAAAGTGTTTTGTCTGGTCAATTTATCAACAATAATATTCAAAGTTTAGCTGGTGCTGCCGCAGGTTTATATTCTTATCAAGATATTAAGACTACTATTGGTTTAATTGCTAATCCCGGTTATACAGCTTATGTTAAAGCTCGTGCAAAAGGTAAGCAACAAGAACTTGAAACTCTTCAACAATATGCTCCATATCTTGATACATTAGGTGGTTTTGAAGTTACTGGTGATAGTGTTGCAGAAAACATTAATCGTCGTAATGAAATTACTGACCAAATGACTAAACTTTCAAATTCTATGAATCAGATATTTACATCTGATGAACTTAGAATTTTAGGTCTTAATCCGGGAGATGGTAATATTGTTAAAACACTTAATATTTCTACTGCTGAAAGATTAGTTGATTCAGCAGGTCTTGACGAAGAAACAGCAGCTAACCTTAAAGGTAAACTCTTACAAGTTCAGACTGCTCAACGTAATTATAATAATCTTCAAGCTAAACTTCGTTCTGACGAAATTCAACTTAATTCTGTATTTGATACTTGGAAAGAACATAGAGAACAACTTACAGGTTTATTAGGTTGGTATAAAGTAGCTGACCCTCAAGCTAAATTAATTCTTGATAATCGTATTTCAAGTTATGAAGCATATCTTGATTTTATAAATAATAATTATAATAGAAATGAAAAAACAGGTAGTATTCCTGTAACACCAGATGGTGGTTTTTATTATAAAACTGCTGATGGCGATATTGCTATAAGCCGAGATAATATTATGACAAAAGAAGAGTTTGAATCTACTCTGTCTAATGCAGCAGATAATGTTTCAAATCGTTATCGTAAAGCTATTGCTGATGCACCTCTTGAATTTACAGCAACTCGTGAAGTTATAGCAAATCCTTCTCCAATGCAACAAAACTATATAAATAGTCAGATGATTCATTGGAAAGAAGGTCGTGGTAATTTGACAGTTGTACAAACTCCGAAAGGTGTTGGTAGTGGTTTGACAAGAAGTCAAATAGGTAAATACTTAGATTTTGATGCGTTCCCTACTTCGACAACTACAAATTCAAAAGGTACAAGTGTAACTCGTCAAAGTAATCCTACTAAAAATTCTAAACCTATTTCGGGCAAAGAACTTGGTTTAGATTATGATATTTATAAAACTACATTTAGACCTAATGCTAATGGTATTGCAGCAAGAGAAGGTAGAAATGAATATACTGTAACTTTCTATGATGAAACAGGTTCAGCTCGCGATTATATGATTGTATCCGAACAAATGGAACCGACTACTATTGCTCGTCAAATTCTTGATAATTACCGTAATATTAAACCTTATGCTAAAATTGGTGGTGAAGGTTTACAACGTAGTGCTGGAATGATTGAATCTCAATACGCTTCGGGATTTATTGATTTCAATACTACTGGTGCTAATAATAGTCCTGCTGTTGCAAACATCGCAGACCTTCAAAGAACTGTTGATGATTTAGGTAAAGTTGAATATGATTTGAATATTCACGAACCTTTCTACAATAGTATTGACGGTAATAGTCGTAAAGTTGAGATTGGTAGAACAACACAAGGTTATTATATAAAAGATATTAGTGGATTGAAATATCCTGATGGTTCTGTTCATTATGGAGAGTTTGGATATAACTCAATTCCAAATAGTCTTTATACAATTAAAGGTATAACTCCTAATAATATTCAATATTATGAAACTATAAATGAAGCATTAGCTCCTATTGCAGAATATGTTTTAACTCAATATGGAGTTGTTCTTGATATGCAAGAGGCCGCTGAAGCTATTCAAATGAATAAAATAAATAATGCTAATATAGGATATTAAACCATGCCAAATCTAACAGATATTAAAATTCCTATTACAGGTTCGCAAGCTCTTACTCCTTCTGAAACACCAGTTCAGGGAGTAGGAGCTACTCCTGTTTTACCCGGTAGTATGCCGGAACCTGAACTTTCTCGTGGTAGAAAACAATCTTCAATTCGACCTTTTAATATTTCTGAATATGAAAATATATTAGGTCGAGGTCAAGTTAATCCTAATCTTGATTTAAGTGTTCTTAATGAAAATAGAGCACAAAATCAAAGCGGTTGGTATTTAACTAAAAATGCTATTGGTCAATTAGGAACTACTATTCTCGGTGGTACTATTACTGGTATCGGTAGTATTCTTAATTTCTTTCCTACTACATATCGTGCTATTAGTCAAATATGGGATGATAATGCCAAATATAAATGGGACAAAGCTATTAACGAAGGTCTTGGTTCTGAATGGCAGAGAATAGGTAAAGATATTGAGAATTGGGGTCGTAAAGCAATGCCTATCTATCAAACAGAACAAGCTCAAAAAGGTGGTTTTGCTGGTGGTATGGGTGATGCTACTTGGTGGGCAAGTATGTTTCCTACCGTAGGTTCTGCTGCTGCATCTATGCTTCCTGTTATTGGACAAATGCGAGCTTTACAAGCTGTTGGTAAATTAGGAACAATGATTAACGGTGTTGGTCGTTTAGGTTCTACATTGAATAAAGCAGGTCGTGCATTACAAAGTCCTTATACTCAACAGATAATTGGTACTTTATACGGAGCACATCTCGATAGTATGGAAGAAATTGTTCGTGGTTATGATGAACAATATCAATATGCTCTCGATTTAGGTTTCAGTGAAGATGATGCTCGTAAGTTTGCATCTATTTATGCTTCTGAAAGTTACAATGATGCTTGGGCTTATGGAGTATTATTTAATGCTATTGAACTCAATAGTATGCTTCGTGGTATTAAAGAAGCTCCAGTTAATAGTATTTCTATTGAAAAAGGTTTAAGAAGTAATATAAAAGGTCTTGCACAACAAGGTAAGACTTTTGTTTTAGATAGTGAAACATCTAAACTTAATCGCAAACTCATTCCAAGTGTTGGACTTCGTAAAACAAAAGATTTCTTTTCTGTTGCTTTATCTGAAGGTCTTGAAGAGATGCGAGTTGATATGGCACTTAATGAAGGTGTCATTGCTGCAAAAAAAGAACTTGGAATTGAAGATGAAACTGCTGCTTTAACTCCGTTAACTCGTATGGGAAGACTTGTTGAACAAGCTTCTTCATGGGATAGTTTTATTTGGGGTGCTATCGGTGGTGGTGTAATGTCTGTTGGACGTAATGGTGTTACACGAATACTTAATGGTAAAGCTCAGCAAGAAGCTGAAAATAAGCGAGCTACTAACATTATAAATGGTATTCAAGATACTGCCGCAGCTATTGCTGATTTTGACGGTGATATGAATATTAAAGTAACTGAAACTCCAGTTTTAGATGAAGCTGGTAATCAAGTTATGAATAGTGATGGTACTCCAAAAGTTAATAGAACTATTACTGACCCTGCTTCAAGTTTGCTTGTTGGTATTATGGGTAGAATTGGTTCTGCTAATGGGTTCAATTATGCTGTTGAATATTTTGATGAATTAAGTAAATTATCAGATGCTCAACTTGAAGAAGTTTATGGTGCTAACAAACGACCTGTCGTAGATGCTCTTCGTAGAGAATTTACTATTATGCGAGATATTCATGCTCGTAATATGGGTTTAAGTTGGGGTAATCCTTTCGACAATGTTCTTAAAGTTCAGGCATCAACTGATGATTATTTACTTGACTATTATCGTCGTCAATTAGCTATTGTTGATACTGATATTCAAACTTTCGATATTGAAGCATCTAATCTTCGTAAGCAACGAGATGAAGCCCTTAAAGCTATTGATAGTAAACTCCATAGCTTAAATGTAGAAAAGACTGTTCTTGAACAAGAACGTGAAGAACTGCAAAAAGTTATTGAAGATTATAAAACTCAGCTTGAAGATAAAACTCGTAATAAAGCGATTAGTACACTTAAAGGTAAACGTACTCGATTAGTAAATAAGATTAAAACTATTGAAGATACAATCAATGGTTTACAATCTCAAATTGATGAGTTAAATACTTACATTGCTAATCAAGGTGCTATCAGTACAAAACAACCTAATCGTAAAGCTCGTAAACCTTATCTTCTTGAAATTAAAAATAGTAAGAAATCTATTTTAACTCTGCAACAACAAATTGCAAATGCTCGTCAGGCTATTGCAGAATTAGAAGTTGGTAAACTCCAATATGAACAAGAACTTGCTATTCATAACGGAGAGATTTCTGATACTCGTAAGAAAATTGAATTATTTGAAAATGATTTAGCTGATTACGATGCAAGACTTAATAGAATTAATAATGATATTGCAGAACAGAGTGAACGTGAAAATAACAATGTAGCTGAATATAATGAAGCTGCAAAACGTTTGCGTGAAACTCGTAATAACAATAATCAAACATATAAATCTCTTGAAGAGGCTCGAACTCAACTGAGTATGGCTGTAATGGCTCTCGAAGAAAATGTTAATAATCGAGATGAGATTATGGCTGAACGAAGTAAGTTACTTAAAGAGGTTTATGATAAACAAGAAGAGATTGAAAAAGCTCAAGATAAAGTAGAAGAAACTACTGAAACTACTAATCAAGAAGCAAGTCAAGAACCCGAAAATGTTACTACCGAGGTGCTGACAGACAGTAACGGGATTTCGTACTCTCTCGATGACAGCGAGGCCCCAAATACCGTCGATATTAAAAATAAGGTATATTCGGTAGGCTCAAAATTTAATGTCGCAGAATCGCCCAAAACCGTGCAAAGAATCGAGGTCGTAACCGACGACGAAACCGATTTTAGTGCTGTAATGGTTACTATAAAAGATGATGCGACTGGTAAAGAAGATACATATTCTGCAAAAGAACTTGCAGGTATGGATATTACTGAAATTCGAAGTGAAGTTCAAACTAAATTTGATGCTATTTATAAAACACTTTATAGTATTCAAGATAAACTTTCGGCAGATGAATTTGAAAATCATTATTTAGATACTATTATAAATCTACATAAAGAATTATCTGATTCTAATAGTGATATTTATAAAGCATTATTATCTCCTATTGATAATACTGAACTTAATACGTTACGAACTAATATTATTGGTAATTTTATCGGTTGGATAAATGAATATCAACCTACTGAAATTAGTAATGAGAATTTAGAAAAAGCTAATCGTGTAAAACAGTTATTATCAGATAGTAATATTCGTATTGCAAACAATCTTAAATCTAATCTTTTTAAAGATTGGATTTGGAATCTTTATGGTGGTGATATAGTTGGTTATCGTGAAGAGGAAAACGCTAAAATGCGTGAAGCTATCACTGACTATATTGCTAACGTTGCTAATGTTCTTAATAATAATTATACTATCACTGATGGTAAATTAACTCTTAAGAATATTAATGTAGACCATAATGTAATTCGAGCACAAATCGAAGGTCTTACTCAAATCAAATTTGAGAATCTTAATAGTAATTTTGATACTGTTAGATATTCAGATTTCTATCATAAGATAACACTATTCAAAAATAGTATTATTAATGAAGTAGCTAAAAGTACAACTGAATTTTACAAAACTAATATTGCATATATCAATAGTGTGATGAATAGGTTTATTAGTAAAATTCGTGCTATTAGACAAAATGAAGATAGTCCATTACATGATGCTCTTGTAAATGATGATGGTTTTGGTAGTCAAACTTCTAAAATTATGGAATTTGCTACTGCCGTAAATAATTTAGCAAAAGAGTTTTTAGAATATGGTGCTGTTCCTAATCTTCCTGCTCGTACAAGACTTCATACATTAGCTCAATCAATTCAACCTTATTTGGTATCTGATGTTGATGCTTTGAATCTTACTGGTGTAGATGTTATTACTGCTGTTCGTCAAAGTAATGTTCTTGATTTATTAAGAAATGCTCGAATGGCTTATTCTATTCTTTCGAGATATTATAATTTTGAAAGTGGTACTGAATTAAACGATGATGTATCTATTCTTAATAGTCTTGATGTACTTGCTAATAGTGTTTCTGACTTTATAGATGATACTGAATCGAGAGATGAATTTAATACTAATGACTATCGTTATTACATTAGTGATTCAATGCGTAATGCTCTCGATGCTATTGAAAATACTATTGTAAAACTCGATGGTCGTCAGATATTTACTGATAATCACGTTTATACTTACGAAGATATTCTTGATTCTATATATCAGCAAACAGATGGTCGCAATGATGTTATCAAATATTATGAACCCATTTGGTATGCACTTAAATATTTCAAAAATGATGTAAATGTTAATACGATATATCAACAAATGAGTAAGAATGGTGTTCCACAAGAACAACTCGATGCTCTTAAACGTTTGTTTGATATTATTAATAAACGAATTGCTAATCCGATTCAAACAACAGACGGTGCTTATCTTGATAGTAACTTAAATCTTCGTGGTAAGTTTTTAAGTGATTTCTTCAAAACTCATATCCAACGTGAATTTGAAACTAATGGTTTCAAAGGTTTACGTCGTCTTACACCTGAAGTTTATAAAATTATTACAAGTCCTGAATATTATAATCCTAAAACTCGTGTTATTAAAAATAACATTACAGTTAATGGTGTTAAATTCAAGGCTACTGAATTATTTGATGCTTTAAGAACTTTACACGAAGGTCAAGAGTTTGAAGTTACTTATAAAGATGGTAATGTCGATGTTAATTTAGATGTAAATGGTAAGAAACTATTAATTGAACGAATTGGTTTAGGTGATAGTGAAACTTATCATGGAATCCAATTAGGTAGAATTGATGAGAGTGGAGTTAATCAATATGATTCTGCTTTTGGTAATTCTTATGGAACATCTAAATTTGTAGATACTATTATCCGAAAAGCTGGTGGAAGTGATACTATATTTAACTTAACAAAAGAGTTTTATAAAGTATACACTGAAGCCTTAACTCGTGAACAACAAACGTCTGATTCAGTTGTTTCAAAACTGAAATTAATTATTAAAGAATTAGATAAATATGGTAATACATCAAAAACTGAACATTCTGAAATAATAAATGCTTTTATTGGAGCTATCCAATATAATACCGAAGTTGAAGGTGTTAGTCCAGAAGCATTTGATATTGAAGCTCTTGATTTGAATAAGGTTTATTATCTTATTAGTCCTATGTTCTATAACGTAAGACTTAAAAATCTTAATGATTATGTTCGTTATGGACTTAGAATCAAGAACGCTTATCAGAATCTAAATACCAAACTTGGAAATGACTTTATTCAAAGTCAAAAACTTATTACTGAAATTAAAGAAAAAGGTTCTGCAATTTTAGTATTAAAAGGTATTAATAAATCTCCTATTACATTTGCCGATTCAAGTGGTTATCGAGCTAATGTAAATGAAGAGATGCAACGTACTGTTACAGTTAATGGTAAACCTGCTGTTAATATTATTCAACGTCAGCCTGATGCTGATGGTTTAATGTTAGTTTCATCACTTACTACTGACACTGCATTTAATAATCCTATTGTTGAAGATAAAATTACTTCATCGGATAGGCATTTCCAAATGTATGCTGAAATTCAAGCTAATGCTGGTGAAAATGGAAAAAGTTATGTTCCATTACATCGTGGTAATTTAGCAAGTGATGTTGCAGATACACCGTTTAATGTAGCTGCTATGGAATTTGTTACTCAAACTATGAGTGATATTATTTCAGATGCTACGTTTACATCTCTTCCAACTGATGCTAAATCTGGTCTGTATACTCTTGTAGATGATACTAATAAAACTCGAACAAAAGCTCATAATGCTAATATTCGTAGTCGATTAGCTCCTTTATCGGAAGCTATTATTACAAGTTATAATCGTGGAGTTCCGGGAGCTGAATGGTTTAATATCAGTTCTCTTTATGAAAATACAGACCCTGCTACTGGAAAAACTCGTTATATTAAACATTTAGATTTCCAAACAGTTGTTCGTAAAAAGAATATACTTGGAAATGGAATAAGTTATATCAATAGAATTAGTATTGAATATACTAAATCTGGTAATAAATTTACTCCCGTTAAACTTCGATTAAGTCGTAGAGTAATTCCAGTTAATAGAACTACTTCAAAAGTTCGTATTGCTAAGAGTCCTTTTACAGCACGAGAACTTGCTCAATTAAATGGTATTATTGAAAAGAGTAAATCTAACAAAGGAACTTACGCTGTAATTGATTTGCAAGCAAGAGGTATTACTGGTAAAGATTTAACTGATTTACTTAATCATAATCTGTTCCGTAAATTATATGGTAATATGCAACGTAGTGTTACTACTGCATTGCAAGGTGACCATTATACTTACGGCGTTAAAACAGATAATGGTTATGCAGCAGTTAAAGGTCAATATAAATCTAAAATACTTGATTGGGCTAAACAACAAGGTATCATTGATAAATCTGTTTCTTCAACATTTGATTCGATGCAAGATTTTATTCTTGACACCGGCGCTTTAACAACAAGTGTTATTGGAATTAGAGATACCAATGGTAATGTTGTTACCAATTATACTATTGATTCTATTCAACCTGCAATGTTCTTTGAACTTAAATCTGAAAGTTCTGATAATCCTATTCGAGAATCAGAAGATATGACGAAAGAATTTGCTGTTAAAGCAATTACAACATTAAGTTCAATGACAAGTGATACTGAAACAAACTGGTATCAAAAACTTGTTAATATTACAGATGATAAAGTAGCAGGTCTTAGAGTATTAGGTGTTATACCTGATTTTGTATCTGAAGATGTTGCTAACAGAATCGCTGAATTATATGATAGAATTTATGCTGATGGTAAAACTAATTTCAGTATTAAGAAACTATCAAGTAAACAAGATTTCATAATTGCTCAATATGATAAAGGTACTGAAACTATCGTTATCAATAGTAATAAACTTACTAAACGTAATTTTACTGCTACTGATTTAGGTGTTAATATTACTCATGAATCTCTTCATAAGTATTTTGAACAACAAGCTAATTCTAAAGAATTATACGATAAACTTGCTACATTAATTAGTGATATTAATGACACAGCATTTAAAGTTGATGCTAAAGAATTTAATGCTAAATATAAGAGCGATTTAACTGAACTTGAACTTGGTTATCTTCGTACATATCTTAAAATATTAAGTGAAACTCCTGCTGAAATAGTTACTTATGCTTTTACAAATAAACAGTTTGCTAATTTAGCAAATAGAATTATTGTAGAAGAAGCTCCGAAGATTAAGAAACGTAAAAGTCTTTGGGATAAAATTATTGATGCAATTCTTTCGGTTATTGGTATAGATACAATTACCGATAATAGTTTACTTAGTAATGTACGAAATATAGTAATTAATAGTTTGGATAGTGTGAATAGCCGACGCGCAAAAAGTCCGACCAGTGGGCGTGCAACCTCCTCTCCCACCGGGAAGCGGAGCGCTGGGCGAAGCCCAGCAGCGGAGCCAACCTCAGTTACAACTAATCAAACTAATGTTACAAATGATGCAACACATGATAATTTATCAGTTATAGAACTTATTAAAACACCTGATGAAACTCTGACAGAAAATCAAAGAGCAGCTCAAGCTGAATTAGATTTCCTTGATGATGACAGTGAAATTACGTTTGATGACAATAATTCTGAAACACTTAATAGTATTGATGTTTCTGATATTGGCCCGAACATAGTGATACCCGGTGGGGGAGTGGGTTTGACGCCCACTGGTCAGGTTTTTTCAAATAGTTCTGAAAATGTTTTGAATAATCAGAAAAATGTTGTATCTTCAAACGGTGAATATGTAATCGAATTTATTGATAAATATATTGATGACAATAATAACAAAATTTGTTAGTTTATGAATGCACAATGTAGTCCTGAACCTTATCGTTTAACTGTTGATGGAAGACTTGAGAAATCTGGTCTTTATCATCAAATGAAGTCTTTTAAGACTAAGCCTATCGAAGATATTATTACATCTTTAATGGAAAAAGGTGTTTTGCCTACTATTAAAGATTATAATAATATTCGAGGTTATGCTGAAGATAATGCTGATGTATCATTAGAGAATGCGTTTAAGCGTCGTATTCTTACAGCGTTTTTATATGCAGAAGCGGATGCCCGTACTCCTTATGGAGCTACGGGTTATCCCGTTTATACAAGTGGAGAACTTAAATTAGAATCTGTATTAGCTGCTCTTTCGACAGATGAAACTTATAGTGAAGATATTCGTAAAGATTTTGAATCTCTTGGTAACGCATTAGGTCTTGATATTAAACACGCTTTTAATCCGTCTATTGTAAATACTGCTACATTTGATGAGATGGATTATGCTTATATGGCTCGTGTTTTAACTGCTGCTTATTTTAAGTTAAAAGGTCTTACTGCGGAACAAAGACAAGCTCGTTTCGGAGCTAATTATCGAGATGTTTCTCGTAGTGGATTTAAAGCTTTAATTCTTGCTGAGTTTAATAAAGAACTTGAAGAGTATAAAGCTCGACCTAATTTTATTCCTACAAGATTCAACGATATTTTTGTAGCAAATGTACTTACTGATTTGAATAAAGGTAATAGTCAAATATTTAATTATTTTCTTGATTATATTGATAAGAACTATGGTATTAATCGTAAGCGTGCTTATCAAAATAATCGGATTGTCGATGATGAAAGTACAGAAGAAGGACAACGTGATGCTATTGAAGATATTGAAGTAATGTGGGATGATTTGCAAAAAGAACGTATTGATAGAAAGAATACGTTAGCATCTCATGTTAAAGCTCAAATAGCTCTTCTTGTAGGTTCGAGTAATTTCAAAAATAGAACTGCTAACAAAGCATATATTCCTGCTCCTATTGATATTAATGTTTTATGGAATAAACTTATTGAGGCACATCTTTACGATATTCAACCTCAAGATGTATATAATAGATTGCAACAACTTGCAGCTATAAATGATGAGTTTACTCCTATTCTTGAAATATTCCAACGAGTATTTGAAGATGATGGTTCTGCTGCTTCTGATTATGATAATTCTTTTGTAAATGCTTATATTTCTGGAATTAAACTTGCTGTTATTCCTGTAAATATTATGGCATTAGAAGGTGGTAATAATGCTACTATTTATCAGAATAACCGAGAATCATTTGGTGTTAAAACATATATTGATAGATTTGAAAGTGTTTTAAGTACAAATATTGAATTTGGATTGTATAATAATCTGAATGATGTACTTTATACTAATCCTAAATCTAAACGTATTTTTGAACCTATTTCAAAACGTAGTAAGATTGATAAAGCAGCTCTGTTAGATAAACAGATGTCTGTAATTAATTATTTAGGATTAGCAATTACTCGTGATGCTCTTACTCAATATTATAACGCAAACGATAATGCAAATGAAGTATATTCAAGAGTTAATTCTCTTCTTGAAAATGTAGTTAATGATACTAAACATCGGGTTAATACATATCGTGGCAAAGAAATTCCTGCACATAATATTAATGGATATTTATATTCATTAGCACAAATTGCTACTTATGATTTTAACAGTTTTACGAATATGAGTTATCTTGATGTTCAAGGTAAACTTAATTATTCACCTCAGTATGACAGTATGCTTACAAAGTTCCTTCGTGGATTTGTTACTCGTACTGGTGTAAATACTGAATATATTAAACATATATTTAAGGATTATCTTAATGACCCGACTTTAACTGCTCCGGGTGCAGAAGATAATATTCTTATTTATGATGAAAAAACTGGTCTTGGAATATTCACTAAAAATAGTATTGGTGAATACGAAGTAAATCCTGCATTTATTTCCGATGTTGAACGTCGTTATCAGTTTGCACTATCTGCATTTAATGGTGTTAAGATTGGAAACAAAGGTCTGAAATATCGTGAAGTACAAGGTGCTCTTTATACATATACCGAAGTTATTCTTAATATGCTTGGTCAATATGTATTTTTAACATCTGATAGTCCTCGTAGTTATATGATGACTACAAAACGACTTGAAGTCGATGATTTATTTATTAAAGATTCTTCTAAACCTCGTACTTCAATTCACGTTAAGACTTTTGGTTCTAATTATACACCTGCCGCTGTTGCAGCACATCCTAAATCGGTATTTATTTTCTCAGGTAATACTAAAAGTCGTGCGATAGGTGCTCCAGCAACATCTGGACAAGAATCTATTCGAGGTCTTAAAAATACTATCGAAATTGATGGTTTTAAGGGTGAGAATATTACTCCGAATAAACCTACGACAACAGATTATTTTACTGATGCAGATTATGATGCCTATGTAAAAGATTTTGAAAATCGAGTAGTTCCTTTTATTAATGATGCTATTTCTCGTGGATTAAATATTTATCTGCCGATGAATGGTATTAGTAGTAGATTAGCTACTCATGCTCCTCGTATATATTCTTATGTAACTGAATATTTAGATAATCTTGTTGCACGAAATAAGTTTGTTCGTATAACAGATAATCCGATAAATGAAGAATCAAATGCTTTTCATTCTATCGAAAAGATTGTAAATAGTGATGTCTTTAAGTTTAATACTTTTGGACAAATTATATTCCAATTAAGAGATAATAGTGACGAGAATCTTGCTCAAATGAAAACTCGTCATAATCGAAAGTATTGGAATGGTAGAGCTATTTATGATGCAAAAGGTATTCCGACTGGTAAGGCGTTTCAGTTCTTGAATATTACTTATATTGAAAATGGTAAGAATATCACATTACCTGTTCATATTGCAAAGATAAATAATGTAGATGTTGCAGAAGTTTATCGTAATATGATTGCACAAGTTCGTAATGAACCTTACGATGAAAATCTTGTTGCTAATACTGGTAATATTCGTGATTTCGTAACTGCTTACATTCGTTGGAATGCTACAACTGGTGTTGATAGTTTTGAAAATATTGCTAAAAGTATTTACGATACTAATATCAAAACTGATACAAGTGTCGTTACTACTTTTGATAGTTATTTAGCAGATTTAGTTCAAGAAGTATATAATCAGAAAGCTAATGACTGGATTAAACGTCGTAAAGCTGATGATAAAGAATATACTCTTGATACCATTCCTACATTAAAGAAAGAAAGTCTGTTAAATAGCGCTCGTCAACACGTTCTTTCTACTTATGATATTATGGATAATGATGGTGTTCGATTAAGTTTACTTAAAGTATTGCTTAATCATACTATTTATAACCATAGTATGAACGCTATATTTAATGGTGATATTGAAGAATATAAAGATACAGTAGACCTCAATAAACGTGTAGCACAAGTTATTAAGAATGGTCTTAATTCTATTGATTCAATTCATAATGATACTCCTCGTAAACTTGTTGTTATGGAAGATATGAATTTCAATAGTAATATTCTTGATAAAATGGGTATTCAAAACGAAGCTATTTTGGATGCTTATCGTGCTACTGCTACTATCAATGATTCTCAGTCTATTATGACTGATGTAGGTCTTATCAAACTTTTGAAAGCTACTGGTCGTTGGAATCCGAGCGAACCTTTATATCAATATATTACTGATTTACAAGACCCGACTAAAACATTTAATCCTACATCTTATGCTAAGGTTGTAGAACAAGTTAAATTGTTTGGTACAACTCGTCGTCGCCGTGGTGATTTTTATCATGCTCCGGCTGTAACTGGTAATGGAGTTGATATATTTGCTGATGAAGTAGATAGTGTTCAGATTAAAGACTCGACTGTTGTTCTTTTTGAAAGTATGACACGAGGTAGTGCTATGGGTCAATTATATGATTGGATGATTCAAAATAATATTGACCAAATTAGTCCTATTTCTGCTGTTAAAGTATCTGGTATTACACCAGTTAAAATTCATAATGACCAAGGTGGTCTTGATATTGAGGCATTAAATCGAGTAGATGATAGGTCTATTCTTTATATGCGAGATAGTGATTTTGTTATTCAACAAGATATTAAAGCTGATTTGCTTGATGAAACTACTATTTTAGGTGGTCAGTTAGTTAAGCAGATTATGGAAGGTCTTGATTGGAATAATGCTATTTATGAATTAGATGGCAAAAATGTTACTGGTAAAGAACTGTTTGATGAATTTCAAAAGACATTAGCTACTAATATTCGTGAAGATGCTATGCAGTTACTTTACGATATTGGTGGTATTGATGAGAATGGTGAGATTCGAACTGATGCTCGTGGTGCTATTCAAATTGATATAAATAAACTTGTTAATCGTTTTCAAGAAATTATATCGGATGATGTTGATGCTATAACTATTCGAAAAGCTCTTGAAATTAAAGAAGATGGTCTTCCTATTATGCCTTTATCTTATCCTGTTATCAAAGGTAAATTAGAGAAGATACTTGCTTCTATGTTAAGTAAACAAGTTATTAATAAATATCTTCCCGGATTCCATGCTCCTATTCGAGCTGATATATTTACTGCAAGTAATGAGTTAATCAAACATAATGAGTTCTATTCTGATAAAGAACTTTATAATAAAACGATTGATGAACTTGTTGCTAATGGTTCTATCACATATGCTTCAAGTTTTATTGAAGAATGTAAACGAACTGGTAGAAGTCTTGAATTACAAGCTGAATATCGTGAGGATGGAAATTACCATTATGCAGAAGTTATAGTTAATCCGTGGAAAATGGATTTCTATAAAAATATTGGTACTGTTAAAACTATTACTAATGAAGATGGTACAACTAAGGATATTATAACTGTTGATATTGACAAACTTGATGTTGAAGCTCGTCGAATGATAGGTATTCGTATTCCTACCGAGGGTAAACAATCAATGGTTGTATTTGAAGTTGTTGGTTTTCTTAATAATAATGCTACACAAGCTATATTCCCACAAAGTCTTATTACTCGTACTGGCTGGGACTTCGATATTGACTCGATTTATGCCTACTATCGCAATGTAATTTTTGAGCAAGACAAATATATACCTGTCGAATTTAAGTCGAAATTTGATGCCTCGCAGGCCCAAATAGGGGGTAAATTTACACGGTCGGTATTTAAGCAAAAGTATATCGAATTAGCTACTACTCCGCAAGAATTTATTAATTTAACAAGTCATAATTTTAATGCTATTGTTAAGTGGATTAGCCGATATTATAATCCTAATTTAGTACCTACTAATGCAAATCAATCTCCTCTCAATAATATAATTGAATTAATTAAAGAGGATTTACAAGATGTTAAAAGTAATCCGGAATATACTAAGATTCTTAAATCTATTCTGCATAATTTACAGTATGGATTTGCAAAGAATTACGGTGATGTAAATAGTTTAGTTCGAGAGTATCTTGCTAATAAGCGAGATGGTGTTACTGAAGATTTTGGTAATTACACTCAAACTCAACGTGCTTATACTTCGGATTTATTAATTCGTGCTCATAAAGCAATCAATGATTTAATTAAGTTTGTTAAGAATGTTAATAGTCAATTAGCTACTATTGATATTTCTCCTGATACAATTAGTAATTTTGATACTATCAAATTAAAATTCCAATATCTTGTTGAGGATACTGATAAAACTATTGTTCCTCATTTAAGTGCTATTCAAAGTAATATTGATAAGGCATTTAATGCTTTTACAAAAGACTTTGTTCAAAACGAGAGTATTTATGAATTGAATAGTAGAGAAGCTCGTGATAATCATTTGATTGATATTATTACAGCTGTTCTTTCTAATCCAAATCATGCTGAAGAAGTAAATAAACCTAATGGTATGGCTGAAATTCAAGCTGTATCTGACCGTGATAATGCTCTTTGGAATTATACTCTTAAAACTTTGAATCCTAATAATCTTATGGATAAGATTACTCTTAATAACATGAGTATGGGTTCAACAGTTCTTAAAGGTCATTCTGTTAATTTCGATACTTTAATTGCAACAATTTCTACTTTACATGGTAGATTACTTAAAGGTATTCGTCGTAAGATTAGTCTTAATTCTTTACCGATACCTAAGGGTTTTGCTGATAGAAGTGAAATGTACACTATAAGTGATAAAGGTGTACCTCGATTAACAAGTAAATATAAAGAATTTTTAGCTAAACGATATGGTGCTGAAAATATCCAATTATTACCAAAAGAAAATGCTCTTTGGGTTAATGATGTTTGGATTAATAATGATGCACTTAATGAACATTTGGATATTAGTGGTGAACGAGTTGAACTTCAAATGAATCAGTTTACTTCTGGTATTCTTGATGTTCTTAAAGCTGGACTTGGATTTAATCTTAATGTCCATACTTTAAGTGTAGCTCGTGCTATATCGTCTGGTGTTACTATCGAACTTTATAATGATAAACCTAATAGATTCACTAATGAGGATGCTTTTATTCATCAACCTGCTATTGTTGAAGCAGTTAATCGAATGGAAGTTCAATCATTAAGTCGTGGTAATTTTACAATTCTTGATGCTGTCGAAGCAATTCGTTCTGATTATAGTGTAGAACTTGCTAAGATTTATGCTGATTTAATTGTTAAAAAAGAAATTACTCCGGTTGAATCGCATGATGTTATAATGACTGTCGCAAGTGGTAAAAGTAAAACTAAAACTCTTACTGTTGGACAGCTTAATGAATTGAAAAATAAATTACCGAATATAACTATTAATGAAATCAGTGGTAAATATGGTTATCAAACTACTGAAGAGTTATTAGATAATATTAAAAATCGTGATAATCGTACAGCAGATTGGTTATTACGTCAGATTAGCGTTCTTGGTAATTTTGTTGAATATAATGAAATTGCTACTAATTTGATTGACCTTAACTTTATGCTTAAAAGTGAAAGTAGAGTTGATAGTTTTTTTAAGGCTGACCAAAAAGAACGTAAACTTGCTGAATATTATTATCCAGTAAAAGCCTTAAAAGAACTTGTAAATGATAAATATAATCAAACGCTTCGATTTATTGATGAATATATCGAAGAAAATGCTGGTAATCCTAAAGCAATAGATACGATTAAAGCTGCTTTTACTCGTGAAAGTTCTGATGCTTTTAGACGGCATTATAAACCAAAGGATGTTAAAGGTAACCCTCTTGCTGCGATTACTTATTTGGATATGAAAAGATTTCGTGCGGAACTTCCGAAACGAAATGATATTATGACACGTCGTGAACTTATTGAGGATTTAGCTGTTGGATATGAAACTCCTAATAAGGTAATTCTTGATAATGGTAAAGACATTATTGAAAGTATATTTGTTGGTTCATTTGAAGGTTATCTTGATGGCAACAAATTTAATGATACTGAAAATCAAAGTGCTTACGGAGTAATTCAAGCTCGTTATCAATATGCACATTGGTTAATGGCTAATGGTTTCGGTGATGTTTTCATTACTCGAAATCATCATATTGCTAATACGATTTTAGGTCAGATACTTCAACGTAAAAATTCGATTGATGAATCTACTTATAAATATGTTACTGATAGTATTATGAACTATCTCGTAAGTATTAACGGTGGATTAGATAATGGACTTGTTAAAGTTCTTCCTATTTTAACACCTGATAATACTCCGGAAGTTCTTACTACATTAGGTATTCATACAGAGGAACAACTTAAAGAACAAAAATTTATCTTTAAGACTCTTTTGAATACTGTTAAAGACGGTTATACACCTGAAAGTTTTACTCAATACACTAAACTTTCACTTGCTCAACAGATTCAATTTATTCAAAAAGATAGTACATTAAGAGATTATATTGAGAAATCACCTGAGTTTAGAGGTGATAACATATTTAAGTATTTAACAGTTCGTAAAAATAATCGTTCTGTACCTTATGATGTTATTAGAATCCAACGTGATGATAATGATGTCAATTCTTGGTCTAATATGACTGATAGTATTCTTCGTATGTGGGATAGTAAGATTCCTTATATTGCTCATACGATACGTCAGTTATTAGTTTATACTTATGTTACAGAAGGTTTTAATTATGCTTATAATGTTTCAAAATATATTCCGATTGAACTTATAAGTACTAATCGACCTAATGCAGAATATGATGCTTTATGTCGTGAAGTTCATTATCCTGACCCTTCTGTTAATATTGGTAATTACGCAGAGAACTTAAGAAATGCTGAAAAAGCTGTATTTGATGGAAATGTAGATATTACACCTGTTATGAGTTTAATATCTCGTATGAAATCAGATATGAATCCAGTATTATTAAGTGATATACAAAAACGTTATCGTTGGGAAGCAAATAAGAATAAAGCTACTATTGGTTATGTTCAAAATGCTAACGGCGAAAATGTTGGTACTGGTTCTTATATTGATGAAAACGGTAATACTCAGAATTTCTATATTGAAACTGAAGCTCGATTAGTTAATTCTGAATATGCTAATGCAGAATATGTAACTGAAAGGATTACTCGTAGTAAGAATCGTATATATAAACGATATGCAATTCCTACGAATACAAATAGTCCGTTAAAACAGATTTATGTATTCTTACCTGTTAATCCTTTACTTCGCAATGAAGCATCTTTAATGACTGGTGATATTAGTATTATACCTACTTATCAAGAAGGTATGATGGCACAAGTTCAAAAAGATGGTGAAACTATTATAACTGATAGATTATCGGTTATTACAGATTCTGATGCTATTCATAAATTCATGTTAGCTATTGATGATAATGAATCAGTCCAAATGGATGAAAATTCAGATTTCAATGATGCTAATACGATTGAAACAGAAGATGCTATTGATAGTACTATTGATGTTGAAACGGAAGATGTAATTGATACTGATGTTACTTCTGTATCTGATACAGATTTTGAAGTATTAAATTCAGTTGAAGTTACTACTCCTACATTTATTAATGTTGAACATACACATTCTTCTGCAAGTGATGTTATTTATAATGAATTAGAATCTTCTGCTTCATCTATTTTTATTACTACACAAGCAACTCATTCTTTCTATAAGGGTTATCATAAATCTGCAATTCAAGTAGATTATAACAAATCTGCTTACGAAGAAGCTCTTCGTGTAGCTCCTATGTTAAAGAATGGTAATCTTTATATTAACGGTGATGTTCTGATTGATGCTAATAGAGATTTCAATTATTTGGATGATTGGACAAAAACTTTTATTAGTAATCTTTACAGAATTAATCCTATTATGACTTCGATTAGTACTGTCTTAAATGATGGTGTTGGTCGAATAGTTGCAGAAACATATATTGATGTTCCTCGTAGGAATATTAATATTTATGGTGATAATGAAAAATTATATTCTCGTGTTATTCATGCTGATGTTCCTACAAGAGATGGTTTACGAAATTCTCTTGTTGTCGATTCTAATATTGCTATTGAAACTTTGAAAATTATGGATAGAATCCAGAAATTTTTGAATAATAACAATGTTGGAAATCGTGAGGAATTTATGAATATCTTAAAGTCCTTCGATGATGAAAGTTTTGAAGGTGGTATTCAAAGTGCTCTTGAAGAACGAGATATTGCTGCAATGAAAGCTACTTATAGTCGTTTGGCTAATTTGAGTAGTTCTGTTTATGATGCTATTAAGCAATTGTGGGCTATTACTAAGGATTTGAATTATGAAGAGATTCGTTCAAATTATGGTGCAGCTCTTGATTACAAAGATAGACTTGTAATGATGTTAAAACTTGCTTCTCATTTTAGTCCATATCTTACACTTGAAGAAATCAAAATTCAAGATACAGTTTATGATGCTGAAAGTGAAGAAGGTAAAGAATTATTTACTAAGGAATTTGGTGAATTAAATAATAATATAGCTCGACTTAAATCTCTTGCAACAAAAGTTGCTGGAATACGATCTAATGTCATTCAATCTGTTAAAGATGTGGTAACTTGGGCTGTAATTGATAAAAGTCGTAATCCTAAATACACTACTGCATTTAGTAAGATTAAAGAATATCTTGCTTCACACAATGGTAGTCTTGAAGGATTTGATGTTAATAGTGTTGAAATAACAGAAGATGAGTGGTTAGAAATTCAACATTTGTTATTTGAACTTAATAAAGATATTAATAAGACACAACTTTGGCTTGATTCTGCTTTTACAACTGGTATTACTCTAATTGATATTACTGGTAAAGCATGGGATGAAGCTAATTATAAAGCTAAGAAAGCAGCTCAACGCATTAATGATGAACTTGAAAGTGCACTTGAAGAGTTTCAACCGGGACTTTCTAAAAATGCTCGTGCTCGTGAAAAGTTAATGCACAAATTCATTAATGAATATGGAGATTTAATCGGTAGTTATAAAACTGAAGGTCTTGGAGATTCGACCGGTACTTTACGAAAAGATATTCGTGATGCTATTTATAAGAATCTTTATACTGACAGTGGATTTGTTACAAGAACTACTGCTGAAAAGACTATTGAAATCATTGATGATATTATAAAGAAATATAATGAAAATCATACTTGGAACATTGTTCCATTAAGTGATGCTGAAGCAGCTAAACATCTTGCTGAACTTACTGAATTAAGTAATCGTGAGAAACTTGTTTATTTACAAACTCATGACCTTATTGAACTTAGTCTTATCACTGATATTAGTGGTAAGCGTGAAAATGTTCTTTATAAACTTGATTTTGGTAATACTCCAGTATCAGATGAATATGCAGCTTTAAGTGATAAAGAACAAAAGTTACTCAATACTATTCGTAATCTTATTCAACGAACTATTCGTGAATATGACGGTAACTGGATTAACTATTATGGTAGATGGGATGAGGTAATGCCTTTTATTCCTCAAGCTACATTAGGTCAATCTGCTAAACAATTTGTTAGTATTCCTATGATTCATAAAGATAGGTATTATACTGACATTGATGGTACTAAACGATTTGTTACAAAAGCTCAAACTTTACAAGTTCCTAAACATATTCCTGTATTTAATATTCGTAAAAAGTACAAATCTGAAAGTTATACTGAATACGAAGCTCGAATTGTAGAATTGTTTAGTGAATGGTTTGATAAAAATAACAAACTTCCTGTTACAGTTAAACCTTCAACTCTTCGTGAGATTAGACATTATAACGATGCTGTAATGCTTGAAAATAAAAAGTATAAAGCAAATGTGATGTCTTATGATATTGTTGATGTAATGAAAGGTTTTACACAAGAACTTTATAATCTTCGTGCAATTAATAATTTTGAAACTGATTATCAGCTTACGAAATATTTAATAAATGAACGTGGAGTTTCTGGTGTAGCACCTCGTGATATTATTAAAAATGCGAATGAACAGTTAAATAATATGGAACGTCGTATTTTTAATTTTAGTAAATACAATAGTGCTCTTGATGTTTCTGCCGGTGCATTATTGCGTTATACTTCTATGACTTTCATGTATCTCAACTATACTGCTGGTATCACTAATATTCTCAAAGGTGTTACTGATATGATAGTTGAATCTACTGCTAATAACTTTGTTGAAAGCAAAGATATTATGAAATCAGGTTTGCGTGATGTTATTAAGACTATCCCTCATTTCTTACACGATATTAATTCGACAAGAACTGATGATGTACTTGTAGCAATCATTAAAGATTTTGATGATATTTATCAAGATACTCGTGATATAACATCTTCTGATACTGGAACTTCCTATTGGATTAAAGCTATGCGAATGGTTGATACTATTGGCTATGCTCCTAATAACATGGGTGAGTTCATTATGCAGTTTGGTATGTTACTTGCTGCTACACAATCTCATCGAGTAGTTGGTGGTAAGATTATGGCTTTCAATGATTTTTACAATGATAATCTTGAAAAGTTATTACAAGATGTTCTTACTAATGAACAATATGATAAATATCTTATTTTCAAAGAAGATTTAGATGCTGAAATAGCTCGTGAGGAAAAACGTACTTCAAAAGAGTATTTATGGAATCACGATTATGCTTCTCAATATCTTAAATCACATTATAATTTACTTTCTGATGAACAACGTAAGAAAATTGTTGATTCTCGAAAGACTGATAAAAAAGCTCAACGTGAAGCTTTTGATAAATATAATACTCTTCGTTCGGAACTTAAACTTGAAGATGGTCGTTTGAGTTTTAATCCTGAAAGTGGTCTTACAGAAGAAACTCTTTCGGAGTTCCGTGGTCGAGTTAAAGCTATTAACCAATCATTACATGGTATTTATAATCGTGTAGACAGAAATAGTTTACAAGATGCTGCTTTTGGTGATTTGTTAATGCAATTTAAGAAATGGGTTCGTCCTAACTTTGTTCGTTATTTCGGTCGTCGTTTCGGTCGTATATTTTATAATGAACAATTAGGTTCTTATGAAGTTCCTGTATTTAATCCTATGTTTGATATGTTTAGAAGTGGTAGTCAAGCTTTCAAAGATAGTCTTAATGATAACAATACTGTTATCGACTATATGAAAGGTATTGGTAATTTCTTCAAAGGTGTATCAAGTTGGTTACTTAATGTAGGATTCTATTATAATACTCTTCCTTTAAATGAACAGATAGCAACTATGAAATTTGCTCGTTTAATAGGTGCTTTAGCTTTTAGTGCTCTTGCTGCTATGACACTTGGTGCATTTAAGAAAGATGATGATGATGAAGATAATATTTTGTATCAACACGCTATGTATGCTGCAACAACTTATTATCAACAAATGATTGAACCTATGCCAGTATTTGGTTGGATGGCTACAATAGAACAAACTGCAAATAGTTTGTTTGCTGGTCAGAAAACTTTACAATCTGCATATAAACTTGTTAATCTTACTATTCAAGGTCTTTGGGTTGATGATGATGAACTTATTTATGATAGAGGTATTTATAAGGGACAAGATAAACGTGCAGTTGCATTACGTCAAGCTGTTCCTGTTCTTCGTCAAATTAATAAGTTTAATAATCTCGGTGCTACTATGTCTTATTACAATATGTATAATCCTTTTGGTATTACATTTACTGGTTTTAGAGATATGATTAGTCCGAAAGACAGCGATAACTACGAGGACGAATAGTTTAATAAAGTAAACACCGGATATTTGCCCGTGGTGGTGCTTTCCAGCCTGCTACGGGCATTATCTTTTGTCGATGATACTTTGTCTAACTGACAAAAAAAAGACCGTCAGAACGCCTGAAAATAGGCACTCTGACGGTCTGTCTGTATTACTTATTATGTTAGTAATATCGTTATTAATAATAACAACAATTATAGTAGCAATTAAAGTTGTAACATTGATAGCTCAGCCCTTCGGGCTTCGCTGACCCGGTGGGGCAGGAGGTTGCACGCCCACTTGTCGCGTTTATTCGCCATCGTTTTCAACATCTTTCGGTTTATCAAAAAGATATTGATATGTTTCATTATTAATAACAGTAAATTCTTTATCAGTTACAGCAATAATCCAATCTCCTTTATCGAGTCGAATTATATTTTCTCTAAACATAATAAACATCCAACCATCGGAAAAATGACAATATCTACAAAAACTAACACATTCTGAGATATTAGCACCATCCCATTGGACACCTAATAATCTAACATTTTTCTTTACATTTAGTCGCTTAATCATAAACTACATTTTAAGACCATTAATAGCCCATTGAAGAACAAAACCCAGATGTCCCCAGATTTTATCTTTAATATCACGACGAGCTACACCACATCCCATATCATGGTCGTAGGTTTGAGGGTCTACACAAGCAGCTATACCGACAGTATCAAATCCAGTTAGATCTGATTCATTAAACATCTTATTTTGATTTATTACATTAGACCACTTTTACCAAAACCATTTTCACCACGTTCAGTTTTGCTTAATTTATCTTTAGAAGATTTAATATCAAATACTGCACGTTTCTTTTCAACAATTACACCTTGTGCAAGTCTACTATTAGGAATAATAATATAACTAAAAGGTGTAGGATTTTGTACTATAATTCCAATATTACCTCTGTAATCGGTATCAATCGTACCTAATTTAACAGACATAAGTGTTGAACTTGAGATACCACTACGAGGACGAATTTGCATTTCATCTTCTTCAGGAATTTCAACATAAATACCAGTTTCAAACTTATTAACTGTATAAGGTAATATGATATTAACTTTATCAATACGGTTTTGTTCTAAATGATTCAAAAAGTCATCAATACCAGCTCCACCACCAATAGCGATTTTTATAGCATACAGAACTGAATTTTTGAATCTATCATAATCTATAACAAAATATTTACCTTCATAAGTATTATGATATAAATATTTAAGTACTTCTTGACCAAAACCATTGATTAAATCATGGAGTTCAGCAATACTTAATCTTGCTACTTTATTACTAAACTTAACTCGTAAATCGAAACCGGAAGCTCCAGCACTTTTATACTCTGGAACTTCCGCGTTATCGACATACAATCCTATAAGACTTTCTTTCATGCTATCTTATTCTTCAGATTGTGGGATTTCACTTACATCTGCGGTACGAATATTATAACCTTCTTCTCCAATATATTTTGCCATTTTAAGGAGATGACGTATAGGAATTGGCATCCTATCGTCACCTCCTTTCTTTCTAATACCAATAAAACATTTAGCATTAGTCATTCTACATTCCTCAGGTAATTGACTTGGATATTGAGCTAAAGCCCAACTTGCAAGCAAAGGAATAATTTCCCAACTACCAGAAGCACTTGGAATTTGACAATTATCAGAATCGAAGCTATTTACAGTACCATCAGAATATATAACTACTTCTGTAATCATTTAGGCACTTAAACGTTGAACTAATTTATTAAAGGCTGTCTGACCGAGTTTGAAAGAATTACCCTGCGTAATAGAATCGAATTTATTGAGATTATCTTTATATTCAATTCCATTATTAATATATGAAGTAACACCGTTATAAAGCCAAAGCATTGTACCGCGATGACTATCTTGTCCGGGGCCACGTTCAATATAATTAACCATAGCGTGTAACTGATTCTTCTTACGAGTAGAAATAACATCATTATCATAAGGAATCTTACCAATACCACCGCATTTAGCAATAAATTCTTTCTGATTAGCATCACAAATTAAATCCGTGATATAATCAATCATCACATCATCATTAATCTTAATATTTTCAGCAGCTTCAAGAATCAGTTTAGCTTGTTCAGAATATTTAAGAGTGTCACGCATCATTTGAGCACCTATTGCTAAATTAGCTTTAACATTTTTAGTATGCTTAAATCGAACCATATTCTTACAATGATTCAAAGCAGCATTTAACGTATTGTTACATACAACACGAATATCAGTGAAACAAGCCTGAATACTACCACTTCCATCATGACTTGTAGTGAAAAGGATATATTTTTCCATTTCATCTTTTGCAATCTCATAAGTAGGAAGTTTAGCAGTAACAAAGATTCGTTCACCGATACCTAAAACGCCAGCAGTCTGAATGATAACATCTTTTGGATTAATTACCATTTGACTTTTACAAACTTGATATATAAAATCCATAGCTTCTGTATTTTGAACAGGTTCATACCTACTACCAACAGTACCAAGAATTTTATAATTATCTTTACGATATGTAGCATATACATCACTTACGCGAGCACCCTTTTCCGGAATAATGACAACATCACCATTGGACATATGACAAGCATAGTGATTATCTTCTTTTACTATATGTTTAGCTTCAGCAGGAATAAAACTTGCAAACATCGGAGCTAAAGCTACTTCATAATCCATATTAGCAATACGAATGATTTCGTCAGGAGTTTTAGCTTCTTCAACGACAGTTCCAAGACCATGCCAAGGAACATCTTTCAACGAATAGAATGAATAAGTATTTCTATTAGAATTAAATTCAATATTCGCAGCCATAATTAAATTAGTTAGTTTATATTACAATTCAATAATACGAATATGAGCAATATCTTTATGTTCAGCGCCAAGTTTGCTAAACAGAAGTTCTTTCTCATTTTCAGCATCTTTAAGATTCAAAAATGTAAGAGCTTCATTATAATCATTAATCCACTCTCCACCATCTTTGGTTACATTTTTAAGAAAACCTTGTTTCTCACCAACGATTACTTTTGTAATCAAATACTTTTTACTCATAGTTTGATTAATTTTAACTTGTTTAATGATAGACTACTTATATATAGCAGTTTCAGATGTAACAATTTCCATATCAATTTTATTCATGACATGAGCTATTCGTTCAGCACGAGCAATATCTTCGTCAGATTCATTGGATGCCTTAGCCCAATTATCAAGCTCCTTAATAGCTTTCTTATCAAATTTAACAGTATAAATATAATCATCACCTAATTTATCATGAATATATCTACCTACCTCTTTTGCTAAGCTAATAGGAACATCAACTGTAATACTAATAGAAGCAATCTTATCTAATTCTTCTTTATGTTTCTCAACGAAAATATTATCTTCCGGCAGAAGAGGTGCTTCTGTTATATGAAGCAATGAAGTAACAATAGGGTCTAAAGCATTTTCATTAATTGAAACACTTTCCGACTCTTTTGTATAAACAGTAAAATCAGGAAATTTAAGACTATAATTACCAGATTTACCAACTTGACCAAATATATGTAAAGCATCAACAACTGAAGATTTAAGTCTACCAGCTATTTTATCAAAACTTGCATTCCTATCACGAAGTCGTTTAATCTCATCTTTATTATAAGCGATATTAGCTTTTTGAGCATCAATTACTTGTCGATAAGCACGAAGTTTATCTTCAAGTTCACTTTCAGCAATAGCTAATTCTTCTGCAATTTCTTCCGTTATCTCTCCGTCATTCTCTTCTATCTGCGAAACAAGATAATCATATTTTTGCGCAATACCAAATAAATTACTCATAAATTATCAAAATAATTTTTGTTCAACATAACCTTTTTTAACATTATAACCTTTCTCTTTACAGATATAAGTTAATTGTTTATGAATACTATCATATCCATCAGCAGTATTATCAAGATAAAAATCCCAACCAGTATAATTCTCTAAATCACACTCAGTTTTATCACCGGATGTATCATCCATTTTAGTATTACGGAGAACACGAATTGTAGTTAATTCAATTCCATTTTGACAAGCAAAATCTTTAATACAATTCAATTCAAATTGTTCTCGAATATCAGGAATAATAAAATAATCACAAGGAGTAATTCTGATTCTATTTATAACATCATCAATAAACACTCTGTCATTATCAAATCTTAATAGTTTACCAAAATGAAGTAAACACTTACGATATGTCAGTTGTTCATCAATACCGTAACGATTAACAATATACGGAGATTTAGATAACTTAAAATAATGAGAATCTAATTGAGATACACTACAATTTGTAACAGCAGCTATAATACGTTTAAGCATTGTAGCCATAGGATATATCTCAACTTTACCAGCGAGCATACCTTCAAGGTATTCAGTAACATAAGTTTTACCTGTACCTTTTCTACCACTGATTAAAATTAATTTACCAGTCATATAATCTTAATTAATTATTTCTTCAGGAAAGTTAGCAAATACATTTTGTCTACCTTCTTGACCATGTAACACTCTTAAAGCAGCTTCTTTCTTAACTGCTAAAATAATACTACGTTTGAATAACTTATTATAAATTCTAACCATTTCACGAGCAACATATGAATTACCATCTGTCATACCGTGACGATTATTAATTTCAATAAGAAGTTCTTTAAGCGTTTTCTTCTCGCTTTCGCTCCTGCTCTCGTTCATACATATACTTTTTGTTATACTCATAAATAGTATTAAATGTTTCACCAGAAACACAACCATCATAATCAGGAAGTTCCTCTTTTATAATATTATCTATAATATTTGTAATAGCAATACAAATACCAAGATTTCTTAACTGAAGAGTACTATCTTCTTCAAAAAACTTGTCTTGTTCATCTTGTGGAACATTACATTTACTAAGAGCTTTAGCAAATACTTCTTGAAATTTTGAACGAGATATATAATTATTATTGGCCATAGTAGTTTATTCAAAATAATTGATAATACGACCTGTTTCATTAGGAAATCTAACAGCAATATCTTCTGCAATCATTTTAGCAATTTCAATCATTTGAGGATGTGCAGCTTTATGATTACGAAGAGGAAGGAAACCTTTATTCTCAACAATAGTGAGTTTGGGATAAACAGTTTCAAGATGTTCACCAATCCACATATCAAGAGTACCAGATACATAAATATCTGACTTAGTAGCAGTAGGAAGAACGGAACGAGCTAATTGAGCAGGTTCACCATCATTAGTTAATTCTTGATATATAGCTTCATTACCAGCAACAACATCATAGAATTTTTCTAATGAATCTTCATTCTTAAATGGTGGTTCAATTACACTAATGTTTCTACCATATTTATAACCAAGTCTACCTTTAGCATAGTTGCACCAACGAGTACTTTCTTGCATAAAACTCATTTCACGATGACGAACTGCTTCATGAGTAACACCTCTGTCGGTTGTAATTTTATAAGTAACATTATAAATCTCCGGCGCACGTTCACGTATTTCAGCATCAGAAGCAATTCGAAGACTTGCATCAATACCATATTCAAGTTTAGCAGTAATATCTTCATCATCAAACAGTAAATGAGAAAACTCTTTACTTAAAAGAAGCATATTATAAAACAAATCATTAACTTCGCTTGGATGATAAATATCATTATAAATAGCTTTCATTTTACGACTATTACTCATAATATCAAGAAATACTCGATATGAAAAACCAATATAATTACCAAGATAAGACCAACGAATATAAGGACTTAATTTAACAAATTCTCGAACAATACGATTCGGAATTGAAGTAACATTAAAATAAACATATTCATGTTCAAATATAGCAGTATGACCATCAATAAGTCTATTTCTACAAAAAGTTTCAGCTGAATCAAGTTTGATACTATCTTCTTGTTTAGTACAAACTTTACCGATTAATTCAATCTTTCTAAGACCAGAATAATCACAAAATTCGATTGTAGGTTCTACAACATTCATAGCTTTAATTGTATTAATTTAGACGCGACAAGTGGGCGTGCAACCTCCTCTCCCACCGGGGAGCGGAGCCGCTGGGCGAAGCCCAGCAGGCGGAGCCACACAAGTTACATCTCCTGTCGCTTCTCGAATTGCGACAATAATTGTTTACGAGTTATTTTACATTCTTTAAGACTAATTCCAATTCTATTACAGATACTTATAACATCCATAATAGTAACACACTGACCGTCCCACATAACATTCCATAAATCGTTAGCTTGAACTTCCCAAATATAATACCCACCAAATTGAATTTTATAATTGTGACAAGTTTTACGATTTAATTGAATATTATTTTGTACACAAGCAGCAAAGAAATGAGCAAAATCAGTGAAATCTTTTAATTTAATAACAGCATCATTCCATAATCTAACAACTCCATTAGTTGATTCATAACGCATTACGGCATAAGTACCATACTGTCGCCATTGATAAGGAATACTACTAATTTTATAATTTCTAAATTCTTGAATTAGAACTTCAAGCTCTTCTCGATATTTCTTAGCTTTTGCTTCTTCAATAGCTTTCTGATTGTCGAGATATTCATTGAATTTAATTTTAATAATAGATTTAAGTTCTTTGCGAGTAGTTCTATTATTCCAAAGTTTCTTAAATTCAGTATAATTCTTACAATAAGCAGTATTAACCTTTTTGGAACGAATAGTTTGCCAATAAATAATTTTACCACTAATAATAAGATTTTCTTTAGGACTTAAAGTAATACAAATATTATCTTTAAGATTGAATATAGAAGATAGTCTTGTATAATTTTTTGCAAAACCTCTATATTCAACATAAGTAAAATTAAAAGATTGTGTTCGATTAATGATTGTATCTGCATCAAGACCATATTCTTTACAAATACTTAAAATATCTTTTAATGCAGAACGCCAACCTTTACGAGCATTATTATATTTTATCTGATGAGTTCGAATATCAGCAAATTTTTGATTAGTAACATCTTTTTCAAGAATATGTCTTGTAACGGTAAGATTTTGATTTACACCATTCCAAAGACTTGTAAGCATACCATAAGTATTAGCAATTAACACTTCTGAATTTTGCCTACAAATATTATAAATATCTACATTAATTTTATCTCGAATCTTTTGATTTTTAAGTTTAACAAGTGGTCTATAAAGATAGTCTTCAATATCATGTAGTCTTATAACAAATGGTACAAATTTATTACAAACACCAATTTGTTTACCTCTACAATAAAGAATACCATCTTTTAATTCATAACCGTATTTACCATTAGCAACGGTATGTTTTGTATGAATACTTATATCATCTATTCTATTATAGAATAAATCAAGTATTTCAATAATAGTTCCAACACTTTTCATCACTTTTCATAATCTCTAATTCCAACAACATTTGCATGGAAAGGTAAACCATTTTTAGTTCTTTCATAGAACTTAACAGTTACAGACTTTCCGATAGGTGGATTATTAAGAATATCTAATCGTTCATTAACAGTACCAGTTAAAGTACAACTAAATACTAAATCATTAATATCATTCTTAAGAACTAATCTAACATTAAATCCTACTCTATCATCAGGATTCCCAGTGTGTTCAACACCAATACATTCAAATTCAGCATCGTCGAACTTTTTGAGTTTCATCATTGTAGAAGGACGAGAACCAAATTTATATTCAGTATGCAAATCTCTAATTACAGCTCCTTCAAAACCACAATCAATACATTTTTGCATATAAGTTAACGCTTGATTATCATCATAAATAGTATCACTATTAAGAATAATAAGATTAAATTTATCCCACATATTATGACCTTCAGGAGTTAAATTTTCCCAAATTCTACCAGTCATTACATTATGAGATACACTACTTTTCTTACTACGATATTCTTCCCAAACACTAAACCTTAATTTATCACGGTCTTTGTTAGTTAAATCGGGAATACTTAAATCAAAATTAACAAATTGAAGTTTATCATGAAGAGGATTTCGAGGATTACGAGCAGCTCCACCAATGGTTGTAACTTTCTCACCACGAATATAAATCTCACCATCAAATATCATATTAGCATATTCAGGAAAACTATCATAAAAATCATTAAATAGTTGCTCGATATGCCAAATACGATAAGTAAGACCTTCTTTAGTTTTAATTACAGTATGATAATGTTTATCATCACGAACAAAACCTTCAAGACTGAATAAATCAGTAGGTGTAAATTCTTCAAGCATAACAACTGCTCGAACACCATTGATTTTAGGTTGAGCAATACAAGGATATTCGAACTTACCAATAGCAAACTTTTGTGCTTTCATAGGTTTAACACAATTATTTACATCAGTATTATATTTAGGTAATCTCTTATCTATTTCTGCAAATAAATCATCTGCATTAGTAAGATAATCTAAAGGACTAATACCTAAATCAGAAAGACTTTTATATCCTTGTTTCTTATGTCTTTCATAAACACTATTAAGTTCAAATTCAGCTTGTTCTCTATCAGTTTTTTTACTTTTAGCTTTAATTACAGGAGAATAAGATGATGTTTCAGCACCATTTACTTTACCATAATAATAAGCTAATCGTAGAGATACTGTACCGTCAGAATTAGTAACTTTTTCAACTCGACCCCACCAACGAACTAAACCGCCAGTTAAATCTCGTTTATATAAAACTTCATTAGGAATCATATCTTATTTTTTAACTTTTTCTTCAATAACAATAGCATATTGCGGTTCTCCAATACGAATCATAAGACAATTCCAACTTTCAAGAGGAGTCTTATGTTCAGTCATATCTGTAAGATTGAGTGGTTTAGCACAAAAACATTTATACGACCTTTCAATCTTATTATTAAGAGGATTCTTAATAGTTTTAGGATGTGGGAGAATACGCGAAAGAATAGGATTTATAGCTTCTAATGTTTCTTTATCATTAGCGCTAATATAAGTATCACCATCAAGAATAATTTGTGTATGTTTGAAACCATATTTATCCACAAATCTGTTAATACTTGATTGGTCAGATAAACGAGAAAAATCATTCATTAATCTCGTATAACTTTCTTCATCCATAGGACAAAGATAAATCTTATTACCATTATCAAGAGTATTGATAAGATAGTTTTTGATTTTAATCTCCATAATAAATCTTTTTTAGAACATTATCAAAATGTTGGAATACTTTACGATAACCATAATCTTTAACCATATCAGATGGGTCTTTAGATTTATAATTATTCGTAAAATAAATTGGAATAGTATTATATCTACCTTGTAGTAGATGAGCTGCATTAATTCCAGCAGCATCAGTATCGAAAATAGTAAATAACTTTCCGCTTAAAGAGTACGACACCAATAACTTGTAGATGTCAGTAGGTAATACGATAGTTTCAGAAGCAGCAGGTATAAACAAAATATCATTAATACCTTTCTCATCACAAATTTGTTCAAAAAGTATTTTATCTTTATAACCTTTTATGAGAGCAATATAATTCGTTGGTTTAAGTTGATGTAAACACTCAATAGGACAACGATTATTAGTAATAAACTTAGTTTGACTTTTAAGTCTTTTTGGAAAATAAAGTTTATACTTATTTGGATTAACATTATAAACATAACAAGGGTCAGTACCACTATAACGATAAGGTGTTTGCCATTCGTTAAGTCTATATCTATCAACAATAAATACTTTTGTATTTAGATTGCTTTTCTTAATACCATATTGTTCCCAATAAATATAATCTAACTTATTTGGTTTACGAACATCAAAAGTAATTTCAAGATTTTGATTCTTAATATGTTCTTGCTCAGTTCGATTAAATTCAATATTAGTAACAATTTTATCAGAACAACGAAGGATTATATCATTGCATATATACACAAATCCTTCACTTGTTTTACAATTCTTATTAATAATATAACCTACAACTTCAAATATATCACCTCTAAATCTACTATCACCAAAATCTCTACATATCAGTTTATCACCATAATACTTAAAAGATAATGAAGGATGTTTATCATTTCTTAAAGGATTTCGTATTCTATCATTAGGACTACTAATGTTAAATCGGATTACATCTTCGGGAATACCAAAATATTTACTAAATATTGTAATTTGGTCAAGTGTATTAAGTATGAAATCTCTCATGTAATCAGTAGTGTAACTTGTGCAGCTCGGCCTGCGGCCTCGCTACCCGGTGGGAGAGGGGGGGTTGCACGCCCACTCGTGACGTATTACCGACAAGTCTAATTTTAGCATTACCCAAAAAAGAAGGAGATAATAGAGTTTTACCTCCATTACCTCCTTTACAAGTTCCTGTTTTAGTAATATGATAAATACTACTTCGAGTATCTATCAAGAATGTTCTGAATATCCGACGAAACAACAGTAGCACCGGGAGCGGGAGCAGGAGCACCTGCGGCAGCTTCACGATTCTTCGGAGTATCATCCTTTGCAAGATGAATTGTTTCACCAGCTTCAAATTCAATCGACGGACTTTGACCGGGAATAACACGTTCAACAAATCCACGATTAACAAACGAAGGAAAAGCTAAGAACTTATGTGTGTTATAATCTGCAACAAGTTTCATGAACAGTTTTACATTCTTATAAATAGGATTTTTCTTATCATCACCAACAAGGAGATGTTTGAAATATTCAAAGAAAGCAAGATACTGTTCACAACGAACCTTTGCAGGAGCAGCATAATCGAGTCCCGGACATTTACCAGCATTAACCGGATAACCTTTAAGACCCTTAAACTGATTTGCGATATGACGAAGCTGTCCATATACCTGCTGAATAATGTTAATAACAGTCTTCTCTTCAACAGGTTCGCCTTTTTTATTAAGAGTAGTAACCGGTTTAGCAGTAAATGTATAATAACGGTCTTTCGGATTTGCGTCAGTTTTACACTGCTTAAATTCGATAACAAGTACGGGGAATTTACAACCAGCATATTCCCATGTACTTTCGACACCTTTATCATCCAGCAGAGGTACTTCACGAATATCAATACGAACATCGTTAATCATACCCATACAAAGATTACCAAGTTCAGGGTCGGGCTTAAAAGCTAATCTCCGTTCAACAACCTCTTCTTCAAACATTAATGTTGTCGAACTAACTTTCGATTTACTTGTGTCTGCCATAATAATAATTAAAGTACTTTAAGTTATTAGACTAAAAAGAGGAGCTACTTATTCAATAACTCCTCTTTTTATAATGATAGCAAATGATAGATTTGTTAAATACTTTTAGGTATTAACAATTACAACTCGGCTTCCGGCTCGGTTTCGGGCTGCGGTTCCTCTGCCTGCTTCTCGTCCTCCAGCGTTACCTCTTTCGGGTCTACCAGCACATACACTTTCTCATAGATGGTATCATCAATCTGAACAGGAATAAAGTCACCATTCTCGTCCTTAACTTCCTCAACACCATACTCAACTCGCTTGGTAGCAAGAACAGCAGTACACATCTTACCGTCACGACCTTTCTGTGTTTCAACCTCTTCCATAAGACCCTTATCAGCAAGAACACGCTCACCTACGGGAGCAGCATCCTTATCCTGCATAAGCATCTGCGACCAAACACCAGCGTAATTAAACGACTGAGGACGACCAGTACCTTTCGTGTTACCAGCACTTGCAAGTTTGCAACCCTCGCTACCTGCCGAAAGAGCAATAAAGAAACGCTCATTAATCGAATCAGCATTAGGCATAGCAAACATAACAACACGGTCGCCATGACCACAACCAATAAGTGCAGAAGCCGAAGCATTCATCGTAAACTTATTCATACCACGAGCAGTAGTAATTGCCGGACGAATATCATTCGACGACTTCGTACCACGGTTTACAGCAGTCAGACCAGCAAGTTTAGCAGCAGAAAAAACAGACTTTTTCATAATTGTAATTTGTTTTAATTTATGAATATTTTATGAATGATAGATTAATGATAGATTTGCATTACTTTATTCTGTAACAGGAACTTCTTCAAATTCAGTATCTTCAGCTTGACGGTTTGCAATAGATACAGCTTGATGTAATTCACTATCAACGTAAATTCCATTTAACTTATCACTTGCAATAATTCTACCACCAAGCATGATAGACATTTTAATAAGATGAGTTTCCGGATGGGCGTTCCAATTAGCTTTACCTTTACTTTCAGTACCGTCAGATTTAGTACCAACGTACAAACCTGCATCAATAGCTTGTTGTAAAGTATAAGGTATTGCAATACTCTCATCACCACGAGTAAGTTCTACAAGAGCTCGACGAGTAGCATACCTAATAATTGGAATTTTACCTTCTTGTACTTGTTTATCAATATAATCAGCAGTATGACCATCATTAATTACAACAAAATCATCTTTCGTTTCTTTGTTATAATCAACAAGTTCATTTGCAAGTTCCTTTTTACAATATCTATATATGTAAAAAGGTTTAGTTCCATCTTCAAGAATCTTACGTTTAATACCGGCATCCGTAAGGGCTTTATTAACAACATGAATACCAGTATATACTATCTCAGCTTGAGAAGTACTAAAAACGTAAATGTTTTGCATAGCAGCCATAGGATTAAGTCCCATAGACCGCCCACGTTCAACTTTGATTGCTGCTTCCCTATCAAGTGTCTTACCAAATGTAACACTTACCATAGGAGTAAAACCGAGTTCGTTACCTAACAGCAAACATGTAACAATCGCACTCTTATTAACTACAAGTTCACTCGTTCCATCTTCTTTCTGAACTTGCTCTTTAAAACCCTTATTGAAAACAGGACTTTGAGCAATCCAATCTGCTAATGCTTCAGCTTGTTCAAATGAATTAATTTGATTAACAGCTAATGCAACACTTCCATTTTTATTTCTTGTATTAACAAGAGCACCACTCACATCTTCATCAGTCTTTTCGACTGGCTTCATTTGTGGTTTATCCATACGCAAATATAGTAATTATAATTGTACCACCAAAGAAAATAGCAAGAAATTAACCGAAAATTTCACTAATATTATTAACCCATATCGGAACATTCTCGGAATCTTGCTGACGCTGGATTAACTTCTGTTTGTCCCTTGACCTAACATCTTTATCACCAATTTTGAAATCATCAATGTAAAGATTAATAATAACACAATTCTTATTAGGGTTCATATAATTATAAGTCTTACCTCGTGCGACACGTTGTCCGTGAGTATTAGAATTACAACTACCACCAGTCGTTATGACTTGTTCGATATTTTCTATCGTTAAACCCTCGTTAAGACTTTGTGCAGTAAATAAATATTTATAAGTACCATTCTTAATCCCTTCAATAGCTAACTTTTTAAGAGAAGTTTTACCTAATCGTTTAGGTTCACCATTCTTATAAGTATATGGAACACCAGTTTCAGGATTAATTACATACCTACTTTCAATAGCACTATGAAAAGGAATACCATCTTTACTGAAATAATCAGCTAAATCAGTAACCATAGCTATTGATTCATTAAAACAGATAGTAGGAACGCTATTAGTTTTAAGAATTTCAATAACAGCATTAATTTTAGGTCTGTTATGAATTAAAATATCATTACGTTGTCTAACAAAGTCCTTAAACTTTTTAGCACGTTCGTAAATATTATCGGGATTCCAAAGATTATTAATTCGTTTATTATAATCATTATCGAGTGGCATATCACGAGTCCAACCCATTAATGAAGCTAACATATTACGAATAACAGTAGGTTTAATAAAAGTACTACTGCCATTTCTATCTTTATAATTATAACCAGTAAAAGATGCAAGAACTAATGCAAAATCACTGTCAAAAACTTTATTACGAAATTCTTGATTAATCACTTTATGTAATCCACCAAACGTTTCAAGAGTTTCAGAAATCATATCAGAATATTTAGCATATCTAATTTTGTCATGTTCATCAAGTTCAATAGCTAAATTATATTCTGTACTATTTGAAATCCAACCTTGCGATACAGCTTCAATTTCAGTAATTTTATCAATTACTGGAGCACCTAATTCATTAAGAATAGATAACTGAGTTTTATTTAATGTAGAACCAGTAAGACATAGAATAAATCTATACTCTATATTCTTAATAGCCATGAGAGTTTCACCTTGTAATAACTTATGAACTTCATCAAGAATAAGTAAATCAACTTTAATAGGAAGTTTTCGTTCTATTTTAAGTTTATTTACATGATTAATAAGAGTATTACTACTCATTATATCAATCCATTGTTCTTTTGGACAAAATTCAGTAAGATTATCAACAAGATTTTTAGTAGTTACAGCATTTGGAGCGATAGCCATAATTGTTCGATTAGGATTAGCTTTAACCAGCTTACCAACAATCATAGCAGCTACTCGTGTTTTTCCAAATCTCATTATAAGATTTAGAGTACCTCGACCTTTGGCATCACGCCATTTATTACAAGATATTTCTTGTCTTTCGGACTTATTCATACTCTAATATCTCCAATAAATAGTAGGAACATTTTCACGTTTAAGTCTTTCAATACAATCTATAATATATTCTGTTAGCATTTCACAATTACCGAAGTGCATTTGAAAGACTATTTCCTTTTGTAATTCCTCTACTGTTTTACCATAACAAATTTCATCAAATTCATGCATAACATATCAATCACAATCACGCTTTACAATACCACCATCATGACTAATATATCTCCATTGATAACCATAAGCAGTTTTAGAATTACCTTTAGGAGTACAAGCCTTAACAATAGCGTAATAAGCGTGTTTAGGATTTGTTTTTTTTAGCTCAATAGTTAGAGCATTAGCAGCATCTTTAGTAGAAGCATAAGTAACTATATACTTTCCCTCTCTTGTAAACTTAGCTACACGCAAACCAATTCTACGATTTTTAGCATTAACTGGTTTAATATCAGCTATTGCAAGACCGTCAACTTCATGATATACAAGGTCACCATTCATATTAGTATTTTATTAAAAAGGTAAATCATCTCCATTTTCTATTGCACGTTTATATTCTTCCTCACTTGAAAAACCATACATACCCCAGATAGTATTGTTAATAGGAATGTCATTGGCAGGATTAATAAACGATACATTGTCATCTTCAAAATCAACTTCAAACAAACCATCTTCTTCAGGACTTTCAATAGGCTCTAAATGTTTATTATTAGACATAGCACCAAATAAATCACCTTGAACCGCAACCATACCAGCAGTTTTCTTATTTTTACCATACAGAATCTTAGCACATTCTTTTTTATAATAACTAAAATCTATATGATAATCATCTTCTTCAACATAATCGTTAAAAGGACGAACACTACATTTAGCTACAATTCGATTGATTTTACTTGGTTTATTTTTATCAATTTTTATAATAGTTCCACTACAATAAGATACATCAGCAATATAGAAACGATTAGATTTTTGAAGTTCTTCATCATGAAGTTCACCGTTTACAATACTACGATATATAATATTGAATTTAGCATCAGTCTTTTGACTAATACAATAATCATAAATAGCTTCTTTGCTACTATGAATATGATTTTCTATTGTATCAGTATAAGGAACATTATATAAAAGAAATAGGTTAAGAGCTTTTGGAACAACTGGATAATCATAACCTTTATTAAAAGCAATAGTTTCAATAAAAAGACCTTTACGTTTAATATAAATATCTTCAAGTTCAGCTATTGCTTCTGGCGTTTTATCAATCAATTTATCATAAGCATCTTGAAAACCTTCTTTAACAGCAATATAATTATTTACATCATTACGAAGATACTTTTCATAATTAGTAAATTCAAGTTCAAAATTATTATATTCTTGCCACCAATCACAACAAGCTTTATAATCAGCTTCTTGCTTAGGTTTAATGATACAAACAATACCATCAGTATTAGCAGATATAACTTTAATACCTTTGAGTTCCAGTGCTTCAATAAGCATCAAAAGACAAAGTTGTAGATTTATAGTAACTTTATAAGTACATTTAGGGTCATAAAGATAATCATTTATATCTCTAAATGCACCATACATTCTATTAATAGCAATTTTAAGACCTTCAGCTTTAATCTTATGACGTTTACTTGACTGCATAAGAGCATCAGCTTTTGTCTGTAAATCATCTATAATAGATTGATTAGCATGATTATTCTTAAAAGTATTTATTTCATTAAGTAGTTTTTTATATTCTTTTAGTTCTTTACTTGCAGCATGTTTTGCTTCAACACGAGTGTCTTTTGTATATCCAACAGTAGCCCTAAAAGGATTTCTTTCAAGATGTTCAGGATAAACATCATAAGAAAGAATACCATTTGGATAAAATGAAGCAACATCAGCATCTCGAATAGAAGCACCAATTTCAGAAGCAATTAGCAATCCCGGTTTATCTTGACTATGTAAACCACCTAAAGCCATAGTATATATAGCATCACCAAATTGAAATTCGTGCTTAAATTTATCTTCATCTTTTGTACTACCTACAACGATAGTAGATTGTGCAACAGTACGAAGTAAATCATTGAGAATTTTAGTTTGAAATTTAAGTTTAGGACTTAATATACTGGAAACTTTAATCTTCCATCTATCAGTCTTAGTATCCATAAAATCTTTTCTATCAATACCGCTAAATTTCTCATATAGAGATGTAGTAATAGCTTTACCAATAGAACTTCTTGACATATTACGGACATCAATTCCAAACTCTTCAGATATATCTTCTCGTAGTTCAATTTCAGCCTTTTGACTACGTTCCAGTTCTAATGTAATAAGAACATCATTTACATTATAATCACAAATATCATAAATATCTTCTTCTCTAATTCTACAATTATAAGCAATCGGTAGATTCTGAATACGATACCATTTTAAGCAAATAGCAACTTGTTTAAGACTGGTATAAGTCTTATCAAGATAAAGAATTTTTTGAATATCATAATCAGTAAAAGGACGTTTGTAATATTTCTTGAAATTAAGTAAACGACTATATCCTTTACCAAAATCTACACAAGCGCAACTATGGTCATATAGAATTTGTGTAATATGTTTACCTTCTTTCTTATTAAAACCTTTTACATCAAGATATTTATAATTATTAATAAAAATATCCAACATAATTTTATCATAATTATTACTGTTATAACCAGTAAGAATTTTATGTTGAATAAAGAAATCCATAATAAGTGGCCCATCATTTCTCCACTTACCAGTAGTATAATCAATCCAAATAACAAATTGTTTAGCACCTATTGCTAATAACAATTTAGCCTTTGCTTCTTTCAGTTCTTCAAGATTACCTTCTTTACCATTTTTAATAGCAAGACATCTTATATCAACAGCTTTATAAACGTCGATAAGTTTTTGGTCTGCTGTTTTAGGTATAAAAGTAACTTCAAATAGATTAGGATATATCTCTACATCATATTCATAAGCATTATTCATAATAACACTACTTTATCTGTAATAACGATATTCTTTACATAATTCAGCAAATATGTCACTAATTAAATTAAAAGATTTAACATATTCTGAATAACATTTGTTACGCATAATATAGGCTGGTGAATATATAGGAATTAATATAGCATCATTAAACCTAACTGGTTTATTAATAACAGATGCCATACTTTTATATTTTTCTTCTTTAAGGAACTGATAAACAAATTGTCCAACAGCAACAATAATAGTAGGTTTATATTTCCTAATAGTTGCTATAAAATTTGGATAACAAGTTTCAGCATAATGTTCAGTTGGTTCAGCACAAACGCACTGAATAAGAGTTGATTTAATAGTCCAAGCAGTTAGTTTATAATCATTAATGAATTGACTAACTATTTTAGTTGAACGACTATTAAATATAGTTTGAGTTTTATAATCTGTAATAGTTGGTGTATCACCAACAAACATAATAGTACGCCTCAAAGTGGGCGTGCAACCTGCTCTCCCACCGGGTATTCGTCGATTAGCAATAGATAAATAACATCTTTCACAAGCATTACACATAATATTAATACTATTAAAAATATCAGATGAAACAGTCTGATTAATAAGATTATGTTTAATACTTCATAATAACACTTTTGCGAGCACGAGATAGAGCTACATACATAAGTTTATTACGAATATCAATATCATTTTCTCTACGACCAAATCTCGTATTTTGGAAAACAATATCTGTCAAATCTATTGCTACATTATCGAAAGTAGAACCTTGTGTTTTATGAACAGTCATAGAATAACCATAATCTATGTCTTTATTAATCCACTTAGTTCCTTGAATAGTTTCAATACTGAATTTAAGATTTGTTAAAAAACGATTCTTGAATTTATAATAAACATACCAACCATGTTGAACACGATTAGCTGCTCTATTATAAAGATGTGTTAGGATTTCCTTATATTTAAGAAACGAAGCATCTTTTGTATCTACGATAAGAAATGGTTGAGTTATATGGCCATCATACATAGATTTAAGATTAACAGCAAACGTTTTAATACCTTCATCACTAATATAAGGTCTAATATCTTCAAGAATATAGTCTTCACTATTTAGAATAATTGGTTCCTTAAACTCATCAACAATAGTATTATAAGATAACACCAAATCGTTAATATGAATTATATCAGCATCTTTACCAACTATACTATTACGAACAATACTATTCCAATCAGAAACAGCTTTATTCGTATAAGCAGTAATTCTAAAATGGTCTATATTCTTATGAAATGTATCTGAATTAAATTCATCAATAAGTCTTTGATTAAACATAGCTCGTGGAATAATTTCATAACCAATTCCATCTTGTATGTTAGACCTATTTCGAACTATATAATTCAGAAAAGTATTTGTTTGATTTTTAATATCATCTCTTAAAAGACTAAACAGTTCAAGAAGGGGATTACCTTCTTCTTGTCGTACAATATCAGTAAGAACAACTTTATTCTTAACAGTAGCGAATGTTAAAGATATTTCTTCATTTACAGGTGGTAACTGAAGAGAATCACCAACATAAAGAATTTTAACATTATAAGTAGTAACACGATTTCGATTAAGTTGGAATAAATCCTTATTAATCATAGAACATTCATCAATCACAACAAGATTATAATTTTGTATCTTGCTTGGATTAAGAGGGTCAAATTGAGGATTCTCAATATCAAAATTCTGTAAATCAATATTAGGTTTAAGACCATGCAAACTATGCAAAGTCATACCTTTTCTACCTACTTGAGATTCAAGAACTCGAAGAGCTTTATGTGTAGGAGCTGTAACAGTATAAGACTTATTAACAATATTATCGAGAAAATATCTCAATATATAAGTTTTACCAGTACCAGCATAACCTTCAAGTGTACATTCAAGTTCATTACTAAAATACCAATCAGACAGCTTGTCGATAGCCTGCTGTTGCCCCGGATATAGTTGCGAATAATCGCCCGTGGCGGCCTGTTTTGGCCTCGCTGATGGCTTATTTTTGTTCGCCTTAACACTTGTAAGGTCTTTCAATTTATCTGTGTCCATATCGGCTAAAATGCAGTGTTTTGGATATACTCAAATGCTTTACTAATAAGGGTTTCATAATGATTATTACTTATTTTATAAGTTTCAGGAGTAGGACAAACAAATATTACATCTTGTTTGTCAGTAGTTCGATTAACATAAGCTCTAACACCCATAACATTAGGAGTTGTAATCATAACAATATCGTAATTCTGTAATAAAAACTCGAATATTATTATGAATTGTAGCGATAGGTCTAACTTTGTAAAAAAGTATCCGGGGTCATATCCTCGTTTCTTCAAATATTGAAGTAATTCTGGCATGACCACCGAATACTCTTTAATTGCGTCGAGAAGCATAATATTTTGGACTTAATCTTTTGAAAACTTTTTCGTTTCGATTATTAATACGTTCCATATCAAGTTTTCCTACTCCATTTTCAAGAGTAATCCAAATCTTCATTTTAGGAACAATAAGTTGCCAATACTTTTTCAAGTTTTCAATATCAGCTTCAGCAGCACTAAAAGGACGAATTGTAAACCAATCCCAATGTTCATTATCAGGTGTGCTAAATGCAAATGTAGCTTTCTGATAATCCTCATCTGTTATATCAATAGGATAACGTTCATTATCGACAATTCCATAAAACTTATTATCATAAAAAAACACCTCACACTTTATAGTATGAGGTGTCATATTTGAAGTTTTACTTCTTGTTCGATTAGTTGAATCTCTATTGATATTAGCTTTCTTTACAGGAACAAGTCCTTTAAGTTTACTAAAATCCATTTATCGACCACAACGAGAACATAAAGTATGAAGCATCTGTATAGTATTGTCATTATGAAGTTTTGTAAAATCTTCACGTTTACACTTAACAACAGTACCACTGGTATTAAGTTTAATTTGGAACCAATGAGAATCTTTGTCAAACTTCGTAACAACACCAACTCTATCATCACGAGAATAAAGTTGATATCTATCTACAACAGAAAGACTTGAAATCTCAACAACTTCATCAACAACAGTACGAGTAAGAATAGTTTCAAATGCACCTTCATATCTGACTTTTACACCAGCGAACAGTGCATCACGAAGCGTTTTATATTTTCTATCCTCTTCGGGAACATCATCTCCATAAGGAATCGTATCATACAAGCCGCGAATGATTCCACTAAAATCACTATGAATAATCGAATAAGTTTTTGTAATAACTTTATCCTCTTGTTCAGTAGTAACTTCACCGATAAGTTTTGCAACTTTCTTAGAAGCATCAGCAATAGATAATACTTTACCATTATCAAGATAAACTTCGCTACGTTGAGGTACAACCTTTTTAACAGTAGAAAATTCACCTTCGTCAAGAATAAAGTATCCAGCACGAGGTTTAGTTTCAATAGTAATAACTTTTAAGTCAAATGTCATAGCACTTATGAAATTTTAATTTGTTTAACTTTTACTTCCATTTCTAATTGTCTTTCTACTTTATCTTTACAAATCTGAACTAAATAATTAACATTATCATTGTAAAGAACAGTATCACGTTTTAGGGCTACTTCAAGACTATCGGTAATAGATTTACCACAATAATCTATTTCGTATTCAACTTTAACCCTAACTATATGTGTAGCAGGAGTTAATTGACTTTCTAATATCCAATAATTCTTAGTACCAATCTTAACTAATACTTTAAGTTCATTGGATGAATTATCAACATCAATAACACGACCATATCTACCCTTACTGGTTACGACTTGTTGGCCTACGTTTATCATTCTTCTTACTATAATTTTGATTGTTATCTTCTCGAAGATTTCTATTAGGTTTAGACCTTCTCTTATCTCCGTTATCTTTCGGATTAAGATATTTGTCTATTTGATTAGCATTGAGTTTAGGCATAAACTATTTACGACTAATAAAAGTTAAACAATCATTTGTTTGATATACACTTTCTGTAATCATAGTTTTAGTCTTATCACATTCATAATAAGTCTTTCGTTCAGTTCGTGACTTATACGAAGTTTTACTTTTACAATACTTACAAGCTCTACAACTATGAACTTGTATAATAGGTTGCTTACTCATACCATAATGTTAGATAGTTTTAATTTGTATTTAATTAAGAGTTAATTTAGTAGCAATTTAAGTCGGCTTCGCTGCTGGGCTTCGCCCAGCGCTCCGCTACCCGGTGGGGGAGAGGGTTGGACGCCCACTTGTCGCGCGTGTTTCGTCATCATTAAAAAGACAAGAACGAGGAGTACTCTCGTTTCTTGTTCGTTGCTCGTCAGCACTAACAACAGCATTACTAAATGAACGTGTTGAAACTCACATAATATTATTCCGCTTGGCGCCAGCGTTAGCCTTATGAGTATCCATAAGTACTGTCACATTTTTAACTCGCATATTTTTGACAGCTTTGTATGCAAGATTGTGTACTCGGATTGGTACACTCGCGTCCATCATTTGGACACTTGTAGCGAGAGCGGGAATCGAACCCGCAAAGTCATTACTGACCAAAGGATTTTAAGTCCTTCGTGTTTACCAGTTTCACCATCTCGCCATTACCACGATTAATAGTTCGTGGCCAACTATGTTAGAGAAGAGTTACAGAATGAATCTCAACATCAACAGCATTACTACCGGATGTTTTGATAAGTTCTTTAACTTTATCCGTAGCTATTTGTTCAATCAGATTATGTTTTTCACCATTCTCTGACCTATGAAACAAAATAGTAGGTTTAATTTCAGTTACGATTTTAAGTGTGCCCCAACTGGAATAATTATTTCCAGCACCAGAACCAACTGTAAATCTAAACTTAATTGCTACTTTGCAAGTGTTTTGTGTCTGTTCCATAGTTTTACTTTTTGTTTGATTATTGTTTTTAGTCTTTCGATGAATTTTAATTTAGCTTTTAATCTCAATAGATAATTAATTCACATTTGAATCTTTTGTAGGAGTAATAACTTTAACAACTATTTGTCTATCAAGTTCAGCTTCTGCTAATGTTTTAGCTATGATAGGAATTGAAACTCCATTAGCATACATAATTGTAAAATAATACGGATACAATTTAGCATGAGGATTGTTGTCATTAGCCATAAGAACTTTACTAACAACAATAATCGGAAGAGTGTAATCATTAGCTAAAACAGTTCCAGAAGGTAGAGTGATTAAAGTCATAATATTATATATTAGATTAGAATTTACATGAAAAAGAGTACCACTATTATCACAACAGAAGTACTCCGAGATGTCCATTTCAAAACATCAACATTTGGAACACAACAATCCCAATGTGAGCCGTGTGTAGGATTCGAACCTACAACCTGCTGATTACAAGTCAGCTGCTCTGCCATTAAAGCTAACACGGCGTAATTATAGATAACCAGCTGGACTTGCACCAGCCTAAAATGCAGTTAAGCCTCAACTTACTGCATCACCAACCAATCCATTGGGTGCATTTATATCTCTGCCATGATTATCTATAATAGTTGAACTATCAGGATTCGAACCTGAAATCTGAGAACCAAAATCTCATGTGTTACCATTACACCATAGTTCAAGAAAACAAGTTGTAAAAATAGTAGTTTAATACTGGATTGCCTATCGAGGATTTCTACTCATTACATATTTTATTATGATAATGTATTTACAACTTGTTGTATTAATTTATTACTTATTATTTTTGTGAATAAGCGTTACACGATATACCGGCCGACATTTGTTACGTTCATCACCATCGACTACGATAGTTTGAACATGACTGATTTTACGACCTTTTCCCATTTTACTAACTTTATTATTTTCGTTAGCACGAGTGATAATGTAAGGCATAGTTCTTGTGTTTGTTTGTTTATTATTTATGATTCAAATATAATAATTATATATGGTATGACCAAACAAATCTTGAAATTTATTTTGCATCATCATATATAATAGTGAGTGAACCATCAGATTCCTCACGAGCTTTAATTTTATTAATAACTTGATTAATGACAATAGTTGCAATAGCCATTTTGTCTTTATCCAATGTTACAGGACAATAATCAATTAGTTTACGATAAATGTATTCAATTTGTTTCTTAAATATACTTGTAACTTCAGGTTCAAACCTATGAATATTATCGTAAGCCTTTTGATTAATAACAAATAGGATATATAACTGTTTATCATCAAAAACAAGTCTATCTTCGATTTCTTTAACAACATCCAAAACCATTTGACCAGCATCTTGCTGACTTGTTTTGAAACAATTAATATTATCACAATTAATTCTATCGAGAACTTCTCGAACAATATTATAATAATACTTGGTTGAATGTCGATAAAGTTTACCAAAGATATTAACAACTTCTTCAAGAGCAAAGAACATAATATAACAATATATCATCGTCAGATTTGTCATCAGAATAATATCATTATATATGCCTCTTTTCTTAAAATCTTTTTCTTGTTCAGTAGTCATATTTAGCTAATCTGATTTTTTCGCAGCTCTAATGACTTTAATTAAGCAAATTGTTGCAACAATCATAATAAGAATGATACTTCCAGTATTTCTTTCAGTTTTATAATCATTTGCGTGGATATTATTATATTCTGCAACAGTCATAGGTCTAATAGCAGATAATGCTGCCCCTCGCGCTTGTTCAGGTTCAGGTTTACTATATGGTAGAACTGGTGTTGCACCAATACCAATATTATTTGAAGTATTTTCAACACGAACTAATGTTGGGTTTGAATCTTCAAATCTAATAATACAATCTTCTAAATTTGGCATAGTTTACATGACATAAATAACAATTCGAGTAATATACACTTGTCTTCCAGTAGGTTCAGTTTCAGTTTTAAGAATATATTCTTTTCGACGAACTACATATCGAACATTATTGATTTCTATATAATCGTCACGACTAACATTAATATCACCTTGTATAGGTAAATTAATAATAGTACCTTTTGTTTCAGATATAATTTCACATAACATAGTTTCGATATTATTAACAATAAGAGTTATAATAATAGTTTCGTGAGTAACGTGACAAGTGGGCGTGCAACCTTCTCTCCCATCGGGGAGCGGAGCGGCTGGGCGTAGCCCAGCTGCGTAGCCCTCTCCAGTTGCAACTTATTTCTTATTAGCTTTTCTGTAAGCATCACGAAACTCTCGAACAGTATCAGCGAATGATTTACGATAAATACGCCGACGTTCTTTACAATAGTAAACGATTTGTGCAATACCGTTTACTTCTTTAACAGATACAATTAGTTTAGCAGTCATATAATTAATAGTTTATACTCCAATAGCAATACCAGTTAGGAAAGCTAATGAAATAATTATATAAATAATACCAGTGAGAGTTTTTGATTCATCACCGTCAATACATTTACAAAAGCCTATTAGACCTACTAAAACCCAAAAGACTATTGCTATTACTTTCCATATTATAAGTTAATACTGATTATGAATCATTGTATTAATTTTACAAGTATTTTCAAGATAATCAAGATATTTATGATATGAACTTTCACTTGTAAAACGATAAGAATACTGATTGTGGTCTGTTTTAATATCAACAAGATGTCCATTATCATCTAAATAAATAGACTCAATAGAATACTTATTAATATAAACATCCCCCAAGCATACAAAACCATCTTGAATATCATCATTAATAGCTTTATCAACTGCTCTATCTTTGGCCTTATTATAGGTATAAGTAATAGCGGAAATAATAAAGCAAATGATGATACAAATACAAGGAAGAAAAAACATACTGTTCGACATAATTGAATTATTATTAAAATTTATAATGTAAAATGTGCTATAACTTGACCAATCAGTAAGAATAATAGTACGAGAGATACTATTTTAATATTTTTATTTACTGATTTGAATGTTGATAGTTCTCGTTGAGATTTACCGATATAAGATGTTTGTCTTTCAAGTCGGTCATTTAATTCTTCATTACGAGATATGAGAGCTTGTACTTTTTCTGATATTTCACGAGTTTGTTCTGTTGCTTCTTCAATAGTTTTAGATTTTCGTAAACTGAGAAGTTTTACTTCTGCATATTGAAGAATAAATTCTCGTGACGTTGTACCTAATGCAGATGTTTCTATCGAACTAAGTATATCATAAATATCTTCGATAGCTAATGTAGGAAATTTCTTATGTAATGCCATCATATCAGGCATTGTAATACTACCCATACCTGCAACGATTGTACGTTCTAATGCAGATATTTTTCGTTTAGGAGATTCTGTTGTGTTCATAGTTGATTAAATTAATGAAATGAGATATTTTGCAAGTAATACAATCCAATATCCTGCGAATAAGAATATCAGAAATGATGCTTGTAGTTTTTCTATTAGTGTAAACTCTGGTTTACCAGTTATGTCTACTGAATTTCCTACTGTTAATTTAACAAATAAATAGGAAATAATAAATCCAATGATAGCACAAGTCATGATAATAATGATGTTAAAATTAATATAATTAATAATAAAGATAAGTAATATAAAAGTAAAGAATAAATAATTACAATTAATATTACAAATTCTATTACAATTACA
>OMED01000035.1_pt1 | contig 91124 bp, 83 predicted proteins | sample 1673411 | NCBI WGS metagenome assembly OMED01 (sample SAMEA103958110, study PRJEB25191) | human gut metagenome | reverse complement strand
TTGAGCCCTATATGCCCAGGGAGAAGACCCGCTACCTCATGGGCGTGGGCACCCCCACCAATATCATCGAGGGCGTGGCCCGGGGCGTGGACTTCTTCGACTGCGTCATGCCTGCCCGGAACGCCCGCCATGCCCGGCTGTTCACCTGGGAAGGGGCCATCAACCTGAAAAACGCCAAATACCAGCTGGACGACGGCCCCATTGACCCCCAATGCGACTGCCCTGTGTGCCGCCGGTATTCCAGAGCGTACATCCGTCATCTGTTTGTGGCGGAGGAGATGCTGGCTATGCGCCTGTGCGTTATGCACAATCTGTATTTTTATAATCAGCTTATGCAGCGCATCCGGGATGCCCTGGATGCGGGAACCTTCGGCGATTTCCGCCGGGAATACTCCGAAAAGCTGGCAAGAAGAATTTGACGGTATCTTTTTTGCCGGGGCAGTTGGAAGCACAGTTTCCGGCTGCCCCGGTAAATTATACGGCGCAGCCTAAAAAAATCTTAAACTTTGCACTTCTTAATTTTTTGTTACGTTGGTTGAAATGGCTGGACGCCCATGGTATAATGCTCTTGTTTTACGAAAGATTTTCCCCTTTCCGTTCTGGGCGGAAGGCAGCAAATTGGAGGCACTATGGGCATCTTTTTTCAAATGAATACACGCAGCCGGATGCCCCGGATTTTTGCGGCAATGTTGGCGCTGCTGCTGCTTTTGCAGACGCTGCCGTTTTTCGTTATGGCGGATGGGACAGACGACACAGAGCAGGTCACGGAAGAGACCACCGGCATTACCGAAGAGCCTGCCGAAGAGGCCGCCGAGACGGAGACCACGGACATTCCCGAGACCGCTGAAATCCAGCGCTTCTTCCCGGACTACACCCTGGATGACTATGCCGATGTTATGTATGGCACCGGAACCATTAAGAACAACGGGTGCAGCGTGTGCTGCATGGCCGTGGTGGCCACTTACCTGACGGGGCACCAGTATTACCCCGACGAGCTGGCAAAATGGTTTGGCGGCAAGGCCGAAAACAATACGGACCGTATCCGCTATATGGCGCAGGCCTTGCAGCTGCCCATGACCGAGGCGGAGAATTACGACTATGTGAAGCAGGCCCTGCGGGAGGGAAAGATCGTCATCCAGCTGATGAACAGCCGGTCCCTCTTCACCAACAGCCAGCACTTCATTCTTCTGAAGGGCTTCAATGAGAACGGCAAGATCGAGGTCTACGACCCCTCCACCTACAACCGCCAGAGTTGGCGGCTGAATGACCGGTTTGAGAACGGCTTCGGCACCGATGAGATCTGCTGGGGCTACGATGGCGCGTTCATCTTCGATCCCAGCCAGATGAGCGACGCTCCCTTTGTCTATGAAGAGCCGGTGCGGCCCTATGTGGAGCCCCGTTACGACGGCCTGAAGCTGACCGACGACGAGACCAAGCTCCTTGCCAAGCTCATCTATGTGGAGGCCAGAGGCGAAAGCGAAGAAGGCCAGCAGGCCATTGCAGAGGTGGTCCTGAACCGTCTGGTATCCGGCGACTTCGGCTCCTCCATTACAAATATGATCAATGACGAGAGCCAGTTTGTTCCGCACAAGCTGATCCTCACCGCAGACCCCAGCCAGGCCCAGTATGAGGCCATCGACCGGGCACTGTACGGCCCTTATGTGCTCCCCAAAGAGGTCACGTTCTATGGCCGTGTCCGCACCACCGACAGCGTCTGGGGCACCATTGGCGGCCATATCTTCTGCTATCCCTGGCACTATAAGGACACCCACGAAATTACACAAGCCAGCTGAGCACCGCAAGCATCGCCTTGCGGTGCTTGCCTTTATGCGCAGCCTCTTAATGCACAGCGGGAGGTGGCCCGCAGGGCTTCTGCGGTATAACCCCTCAGCCTCGGCTGCCGCCGGGCCAGGGGCTGTTAGAAAAGTATGTCGCTGCGAACCAGTGACCGATGTCACTACTCCGCGCTAAGAGCCGGCTTCGCCGGTTGCGCTATGTACGTGACTGCGGTCACAGTGGTGTGGCAGCCCCCCGGTTGAATGGTAACAGACTGGTTTTACTACCAAGATGTTTGAAAATCCGGGGGATTGTGCCCGAAGGAAATACCCTTGGGGTACCACACCAGCGTGCGCGCTGGTTCGCAATGACGGAGCGTTTTCTAACAACCCCCATGGACATTTCCCTCTTGCGAAACTGCGCAGAAATGTGTACAATAAAAGAAAAAACAGATAGGAGCTGTACTATGGAAACTTGGTTGGAAAGTGTTTATTCCGACGGTTCGTCTGAATTTGTCTCGAATCCTTGCCCAAAAATTGGGGAGAGCGTGACGGTGTCACTGCGGATGTACGCAGACGCGCCGGTAAAGTACGTCTACCTGCGGTCTATCCCCAATGGGGGAGAGCTAAAAATTCCCATGCACCGGGCGCGGGAAGCGCGTGGGCTTGTGTATTGGACCTGCGAGTTGCCCATCATCGAGCGGCGGACGCAGTACCATTTCTACATCGCCACGGAGAATTGCATCTATTTCTATACGCAGAAGGAGATCACAACCTATCTTCCGGAGCACAGCTATGACTTTGTGCTCCTGACGGACTATGTGCAGCCCGCCTGGGTGAAGGATGCAGTGTTTTACCAGATCTTTCCCGAGCGCTTCTGCAACGGAGACCCGGGCAACGATGTGAAAACAGGGGAGTACAGCCAGGATGGCTTCCCGGCCATCCGCATGGAGCACTGGGACGATACGCCCCTGACCTATGAGCAGGGCCACTGCATGGATTTCTACGGCGGCGATTTGCAGGGCATCCGGCAGAAGATCCCCTATCTGAAGGAGCTGGGTGTCACGGCCGTGTACTTAAACCCCATTTTCTATGCCCCCTCCTGCCACAAATATGACTGCCTGGACTACTTCCATGTTGACCCCCATTTCGGCGGGGACGAGGCTCTGGCCGAGCTGAGCAAGGCCCTCCACGAAAACGGCATGAAGCTGATTCTGGATATCTCCATCAACCACACGGGCACGGCCCACCGGTGGTTCAACAAGGACGGCGCCTACTTTCCCAAAACCGAAGGGGCCTACAACAACCCCGATTCCGTGGAGCGGGGCTATTACTTCTTCGACAAGGACAATCATTACCACGGCTGGTGGGACCTGCCCTCCATGCCCACGCTGAACTACACCTCGGATTCCCTCCGGGAAATCGTCTACCGTGGGGAGAATTCCGTCCTGAAAAAATGGCTCAAGCCCCCTTACAGCATCGATGGCTGGCGCTTCGATGTGGCCGACGTCTTTGCCCGGAACGGGGAGGTGCAGCTGTCCCACGAGCTGTGGCCGGAAATCCGGAAGAGCATCCGCCAGGAGAACCCCCAGGCTTATATTCTGGCCGAGGACTGGGGGGACTGCGCCCAGTATTTGCAGGGTACGGAGTGGGATTCTCCTATGAATTACTATGGCTGCGGCCGGGCCATCCGCTCCTTCTTTGGGGAGCCGGACCTGTTCCTGTCCCGCACCCCGGAATTAAAGGCCATCCCTTGCCGCATGACCGCCCAGGATTTGGAGATGCGGGTTATGCAGCACCTGGCCAAGCTCCCCTTCGCCCTGTGGGAGACCCAGTTTAACCTCTTCGACAGCCACGATACCCCGCGGCTGCACAATAACCCCCAAATCTCCCAGGCGGACTTCAAGGGCGCGGCCTGCTTCCAGTTCCTGCTCACCGGTGCAGCCTCTATCTACTATGGGGACGAGGCGGAAATTGACGGCACCACGGATTCCAACGAGGGCTGCCGCTACCCCATGCCCTGGCAGAAGAATTTCCAAGGGTGCGCCCACTATCAGCTGTACCGCACCCTTTGCAGCCTGAAAAAGGCCCATCCGGCCCTGCGCCGGGGCGGCATGAAATTTCTCTATGCCCAGGGGGATACCTTCGCCATTGCAAGATTTACCGGGGAGGACGTCCTTGTGGGCGTCATCTCTAAGTCTGATACCCCGGAGACTGTCCGCCTGCCTCTGGGCACCCTGGGGGCCAGGGCGCCGAAGGGGAAGCGGGACCTCTTCGGAAGCGAACTGCACTGGCAGGATGCGGACAAGGCCGTCCTGCTGCAAATCGAGCCCCACGGCAGCTATCTGTTCGAGTGCCAGTGACGGAATTGCAAAAAATCTTCCTTGATGGAGCCAGGTCTTTCGGTATTTTCGCTGAAAGACCTGGCTCTCTTTTGCGCAGATTTCACAATCGCCTGCTCTTTCACGTTAGCACACGCTAATTCTTTGAGAGAAAAATTTAGGATAAAATCCAGCACTTTGCACGAAAAATAGCAGTTTTGCACAACTTAGCTCCACTTTGCTTGCTATCGGCTGTGGAACTTGTTATAATGAAACCGCCTACATCAAAGGAGGAATAAACTATGCTGGATGAATCCTACTACCGGAAAACAGACGAGATCATCGCCCGCTACGGCAAGGAGCCCAAGGCGCTGATCCCTGTCATGCAGGATGTTCAGGCGGAATACCGCTACCTGCCCGGTGAGCTGCTGTCCTATATTGCGGAACAAATCGGCATTACCGAAACAAAAGCCTACAGCGTGGCCACCTTCTATGAAAACTTTTCCTTTGAAGCCAAGGGAAAATACGTGATCAAGGTGTGCGACGGCACCGCCTGCCATGTGCGCCACTCCACCCCCGTGCTGGAGGCCCTCTGGAAGGAGCTGGGTCTGAGCAAGAAGAAGCACACCACCGACGACATGATGTTCACCGTGGAGACGGTCTCCTGCCTGGGTGCCTGCGGTCTGGCACCCACCATGATGGTCAATGAGCAGGTCCACCCGGCCATGACCCCTGAAAAGGCCCTGGCACTGATTGCGGAATTGAGAGGTAAAGGCTGATGATCCAGAATATTGAAGATCTGACCCAGGCGCGGGAAACCGCCGCCGCGGAAATGAAAAGCTATGACTGCCGGGTGCTGGTCTGCTCCGGCACGGGCTGTATCGCCACCGGCTCCAATAAGATCCACCAGCTGTTTCAGGAGTTGATTGCAGACGACCCCGCCATCGATCTGCAATTCGCCCCCCACGATGCCGCAGAGCATGACGGCCCCAAGGTTGGCGTCCACAAGACGGGCTGCCAGGGTTTCTGCGAACTTGGCCCTCTGGTCCGCATCCAGAAGGGGGACCGGACCGTCCAGTATGTCAAGGTCCAGCCGGAGGATGTAAAGGAAATCTACGAGCACACCATCCTGGGCAACGATGTCATTGAGCGCCTGCTCTACCAGAAGGGCGAGAAGAAGTACGTCCAGCCGGAGGATATCCCCTTTATCGCCAAGCAGACCCGGATTGTTCTGGAAAACTGTGGCAAGCTGGATGCGGAATCCCTGGACGAATACCTGGCTGCCGGGGGCTTCAAGGCCCTGGAAAAGGCCATGTTCCAGATGGACCGGGACCAGGTCATTGAAGAGATCGATAAGTCCGGCCTCCGGGGCCGTGGCGGCGGCGGCTTTCCGGCGGGCAAAAAGTGGAAGCAGGTTGCCCGGCAGAAAGACCCCATCCGCTATGTGGTCTGCAACGGCGACGAGGGCGACCCAGGTGCCTTTATGGACGGCTCCGTCATGGAGGGAGACCCCTTTAAGCTGATTGAGGGCATGATGATCGCGGCCTACGCCGTCCGCTCCTCCGACGGATATATCTACGTCCGCGCGGAGTACCCCATGTCTGTGGCCCGTCTTCGCCACGCCATCGCCCTGCTGGAGGAGCGGGGACTGCTGGGGGACAACATCCTGGGCTCCGATTTCTCCTTCCATATGCACATCAACCGGGGCGCAGGCGCCTTCGTCTGCGGCGAGGGCTCTGCACTGACGGCCTCCATCGAGGGCAACCGGGGCATGCCTCGGGTCAAGCCCCCCAGAACCGTGGAAAAGGGCCTGTGGGAGCGTCCCACGGTGCTGAATAACGTTGAGACCTATGCCAACGTGCCCAAGATCATCCTGCAGGGCGCGGACTGGTACCGCACCATCGGCACCGCCGGAAGCCCCGGCACCAAGACCTTCTCCCTGACCGGTGCCATTGAGAACACGGGCCTGATCGAAGTGCCCATGGGTTCCACCCTGCGGGAGATCATCTTCGACATCGGCGGCGGCCTGAAAAACGGCTCCACCTTCAAGGCTGTCCAGATCGGCGGCCCCTCCGGCGGCTGCCTGACGGAGAAGCACCTGGATGAGCCCCTGGACTTCGACTCCGTGAAGAAGTTCAATGCCATCGTAGGCTCCGGCGGCATGGTGGTCATGGATGAGCACACCTGTATGGTGGAGGTTGCCCGGTTCTTCATGTCCTTCACCCAGCGGGAGAGCTGCGGCAAGTGCGTTCCCTGCCGGGAAGGCACCAAGCGGATGCTGGAAATTCTGGAGCGCATTGTGGCCGGTCAGGGGGAACTGGAAGATCTGGACCGGCTGGAGGAGCTGGCAACCATGGTCAAGACCATGGCTCTGTGCGGCCTGGGCAAATCCGCCCCGCTGCCCGTTATCTCTACCCTGAGTACCTTCCGGGATGAGTACGTCGAGCACATTGTCGATAAGAAGTGCCGCGCCAAGGTCTGTACCGCCCTGCGGAAATTCGTCATCAACCCGGACTTCTGCAAGGGCTGCGGCAAGTGCGCCCGGAACTGTCCTGTGAATGCCATCTCCGGCAAGGTCAAGAATCCCTATCATATCGATCCCACCGTCTGCATCAAGTGCGGCTCCTGTAGGGAGAACTGTGCCTTTGATGCCATCTATGTAGAAGCGTAAGGAGGGGCAGCCATGGGAACCATTACCATCAACGGCAAAAAAGTCGAATTCACCGATGAGAAGAACGTTTTGACCATTATCCGCAAGGCGGGCATTGATATGCCTACCCTGTGCTACCATTCCGAGCTCTCCACCTTCGGCGCGTGCCGCCTGTGTACCGTGGAGAACGACCGGGGCCAGTGCTTCGCCTCCTGCTCGGAAGAGCCCAGGGACGGCATGGTCATCTATACCCATACCGAGCGGCTGCGCCGCCACAGAAAGCTCATTGTGGAGCTGCTGCTGGCCGCCCACTGCCGGGACTGCACCACCTGCATGAAGTCCGGCGAGTGCGTATTGCAGGACCTGGCCCACAAGATGGGCGTGAGGGAGGTCCGCTTCCAGGACTACAAGGAGCACAAACCCGTGGACTACAGCTCGCCCTCCATCGTCCGTGACCCCAACAAATGCATCCTCTGCGGCAACTGTGTGCGGGTGTGCTCGGAGATCCAGGGCGTAGGCGTTCTGGGCTTTGCCCACCGGGGCACGGATGCGGAGGTGACCCCCGCATTCAATAAGAAGCTGTCCCAGACCGCCTGCGTCAGCTGCGGCCAGTGCCGGGTGTATTGCCCCACAGGCGCTCTGACCATCCGCACCCATTTGGACGAGGTCTATGCCGCCCTGGGTGACCCCAATACCCGGGTGATCGCCCAGATCGCCCCGGCAGTCCGGGTAGCGGTAGGCGATGCCTTCGGCCTGCCCAACGGCGAGAACGCCATGGGCAAGACCGTGGCGGCCCTCCACGCCATGGGCTTTGACGAGGTCTTCGACACCAGCTATTCCGCCGACCTGACGGTCATGGAGGAATCCGCCGAATTCCTGGACCGGGTGCACAACGGCGGCAAGCTGCCGCTGCTGACCTCCTGCTGCCCCGCCTGGGTGAAATTCGTGGACAACGAGTTCCCGGAGATGAAGGAAAATGTCTCCACCTGCCGGTCTCCCCAGGGAATGTTCTCCGCCGTTATCAAGGACTACTACCGTGACCCTGCCCACTCTGAGGGCAAGAAGACCTTCGTGGTGTCCATCATGCCCTGTACCGCCAAGAAGATGGAGGCTGTGCGCCCCAATTCCTTTACCCATGGCGAGCAGGATACAGACATCGTCCTCACCACCACGGAGCTGACCCGGATGATCAAGAACTTCGGCATTGCCTTCGATAAGATCGAGCCCGAGGCCTGCGATATGCCCTTTGGCCTGTCCTCCGGCGGCGGCGTGATCTTCGGCGTCACCGGAGGCGTTACCGAGGCGGTGCTGCGCCGCTTGGCAACGGATCACAATTCCGCTACCCTCAATGCCATTGCTGCCTGCGGCATTCGCGGCGAGGAGGGCATCAAGGAAGCCACCATTCCCTACAACGGCATGGATGTGAACATCTGTGTGGTCTCCGGCCTGGCCAATGCCCGGAAGGTCATGGAGCAGGTCCGCTCCGGCGAGAAGCAGTACCATCTGATCGAGGTCATGGCCTGCCGCCGTGGCTGCATCATGGGCGGCGGCCAGCCCATCCCCGCCGGCCCGCGTCACAAGGCCGCCCGTGCCCAGGGCCTGTACAAGGCCGACAAGGACCGGATTCTGCGCAAGTCCGATGAGAACCCCCTGATGGATGTCTTTTACAACGGCTACTTCAAGGGCAAGGCCCACGAGCTGCTGCATAATCACGAATAAGTTTCCCAAACTGGGCGGCAAAAATGCCGCCCGGTTTTTTGCTCTTTGAGACAGGCTTTGCCCGTGAAAAAAGCCATCTATGCTGCAAAGACCATCTTTGGAAGCCCTTCGCCTTTTGTCTGCTGGCCATGTACTGGTTTGATCCGTTGGTTTGGGCTTTTTATTGGCTGGCGTGCAGAGATATCGAATTTGCCTGTGACGAGCGGGTCATCCGTGCTCTGAAGATGCCGGAGCGGAAGGCCTATGCGTCGGCCCTGCTGGCGTGCAGCGACGGCAGGAAGCGTGTTCTGGTATGCCCGGTGGCCTTTGGCGAGACGGCGGTGGTGCAGCGAATCCGCAGCGTTCTGAACTATAAAAAGCCACGCTTTTGGGTGATCCTTGTAGCCGTCATCCTGATTCTTGCCGTTGCAATTGGATTTTTAACGGTTCCAAGGAGCGTCCCGGAAGAGGGAAGCAGTGATTTTATTTCGGAGGAAACTGTGCCGCCGGAAACGCTTCCGGAAACACAGGCACCTGCCGCGCCTACCGGGGAGGAGACTTCTCCGGTAGAAGAGGACAACCCGGAATGGGCGCCATACCAGGATGGAATTCGAATCGATACCTACGAAGGGGAAACCTTCACAGCCCAGATCATGCTGGTTCGTGACCCCTCCCGGCTGTATCTGGCCACCTCTTCCGAGACGCTTTCCAAGGACACTCCGGGGATGAAAATCGATGCTGCAATGGAAAAAGAAGGGGCTGTCGCCGCGATCAACGCGGGAACATGCTGGGACGACGGCACCGGAAGTCTGGAAGTTGGCAGTGTTCCTCTGGGACTGAACCTTTCCAAGGGAAAGGTGGTATGGAACGATTTTTCTGCAATGACCCCGGATACAGGCTTTGTTGGCTTCAACAGGGATAATATTCTGATCGTTGCCAACTCCGTGACAGAGGAGGAGGCGTTAGAGCTCGGGATTCGGGACGGCTGCGCCAGCGGAACGGTCCTGATCGTCAACGGAAACGCGGTGGACATCGATCATACCGGCTACAATCCCAGGACAGCCATCGGCCAACGCGCCGACGGAACCGTGATCCTCGTCTGTACCGACGGCAGAACCGAAGAGCATCTCGGCGCAACCATTCCGGATGTGACCGGCATTCTTCAGGAATACGGAGCCGTGAATGCCTGCGCACTGCTTGGCGGCTCCTCTGCCAATATGCTCTATCGGGATACGCAGGGGCTGTACGGGGAAACAGGAACCGTTCACATGTTCAATCCGAAAATCTGCCGAGCTCAATATCTTCACCGGTCTGGCACTGCGCCGGTTGCCCGCCTTCTGGATGGTCAAACCGTAAGAACCTCCGGATAGATCGTTTTCAAGGGGCACTGAGATCTGCAAGAAACGGATCTCAGGCCCCGGCCCTCTCTGGGGGGAGAGGCTTTGAAGCCGATGACACTGCTGCTGATTTTCTCACGATCCAGAGTGGATAGGTGTTCCACTAGTCCGGAAGAGAGTAAATATTATCTTCATAGAATTCATAAATATTAAGGAAGCAACCAACTGTTGCTAAATTTATATGTCTATAGATGGATTCATAAAATACACATTTCGCTGATCCAGCTTCTCCCGCAGCCGCTGCAGGCCCTCGCCGAAGCGCTGGAAATGAACGATTTCCCGTTCCCGCAGGAAGCGGATCACATCGTTGACATCCGGGTCGTCGCTGAGTCTTAGAATATTGTCATAGGTCACCCGCGCTTTCTGCTCGGCGGCCAGGTCCTCTGTCAGATCGGCAATGGGGTCACCCTTGACGGCCATAGACCCGGCGCTCCAGGGGAAGCCTGCCGCCGCCGTGGGGTAGACGCCTACGGTATGGTCCACAAAGTAGGGAGCAAAGGCCGGATCTCGGAATTGATTGTCTTTCAAATTTCGTGTCAGTTGGTGAACAATGGCACCAATCATTTCCAGGTGGCCCAGCTCTTCTGTTCCCAGTGGAGCATCTAAAATGGGCCAGTGTATTAGATATGCGGACAAGCTGGGTGTTATTGGCCTTAAGGTACATAGCTTTTCAACGTTTGATAGAATTAAGAAATATGATAATCTGCATGGTATAGAAAATGCCGAAAACACAAACTGTGTTGAAGAGGGAGAAACAAAACGGACGATTAACTTATACGCATCTGTTTCGATAAAAGGTAATTAAGGTTAAAAATAGATATCTCGTTCGTTAATGTAATCACTGTGTTTCTTATAGGGGACTGCCAACTTGATTCACTTTTGAGTTGGCAGTTTGCTATTGACTTTCCATCTACTTATCCCATATAATGTCAATAAGTGAACTAGCTTTAAACCATTGCAAAAGGATGGAACACCTCACAATAGGAACAGTTTTAAGCGGATTGTTTCACTTGTCGACGACGAGTATATGCAAAAGCGATGGACATGCTTTTTAAATGCAGTAAGTAATACACTTAACCCCTCATTTTTATTGCAATAATTCCGATTTTTCTTGACTTTTTGTGAGGGAGTATAAATTTCTACAAAAATAGAGTCTCTAAACAGGTGCTGGTTAAATTCTAACATAAACTGAGGAGGTATCAATTATGCGAAAAAACAATCTTACTTCATGGAAATATACAGAATCTCTTGAGTGCTTGCTATTTTTTGCTCAACGAATGGATGAATTGCTATTTCACCATACGATTGATACTTATCGATATTCAGCGCTATCCCTTAGAGGACTGGCAGCTGAGTATTGTACTGTATACCATGATGTGAATGCCGGCACCTTGAATAAGAAAAATCTGAGTCACATTATAGATGAATTTTCATACCGCATTAAATCCGATGATACTGCCAGGGAAATTCTAACAGGTGAATATGTCGACCGCTTTATAAGGAACAATGGTAAATGGGATATAAAGACGCAATACGAAAACTTACAGTATGTTGGAAGAAAATTAAGCAATAGAGCATATTACAATGGTCTTGTCAACCGACTAAAAAATTTGATTGCTGAAAACAAGCAAAAAAAAGAAATTGACGAGAAAACAACGTTATTTGTTAAAGAACTACTAGACTGCGGGTACAATGCAAATTATGTGTATCAAGTACTACATGAGGTGTTTTTCCATCGAGAAGTATCATCGCTAGAAAGCTTGGAGGTTTTTCTAAGCCAGTTTGATTTTTCAAAGAAAAAGTTTGATGTATATATTGGATACTCAAATGATATGGCTTCACTGTTCCCTTTATTTAAGAAGCTTAATATTTCTGATTTAAAAATTTCGATGTTAAATTTAGATTCAGTGCCAACAGGAATTAAAACAAAACGGCAAAAAACAATTCTTAAGTTTGAGGGAATAGAGAGTTATGATATGTACTCAGCGTTTGAACTTGTAAATGCGATTTCATCGTGTGTTGTGAACTCGTATTCCTTTTTTCGGCATGAACCAAATGCTATACACACTTACGGGCAAGTTAAAAGTGAAAATGGGAGTATTATTACTATTCGCTCGAAGAAACTTTTAAAAAATAGTGTGTCAATTCTTTCACGGCAAGATGCAACTCAAAATGCGGAATTGCTCATTAAAATTATATTTGCAAATTTTGATAACCTCTCTGGCTTTATGAAAGTAACTAATATTCATAACTCAGCGATATATTCTGAAAATACGAGTGAGTCCTTACTATCTTTATGGTCGATTCTTGAATCGATTGTTGATGAGGACACGATTTCGGATAAGGCCAAATTGGATGGTCTTAATGCTGAGAAGGAACGTAGTAAAATTGGAAATGTCATATCATATACTTTACCGTATCTAAAAAGTACCTATATTAAAAAGCTAGTGGAGACGTGCATGCTAGATATAATCAGATGGGATTCTAATTTCTTTGATGAATATATAGCAAAGAATGATTTTGGGACTAATAACTTGGAGCACACGTTTGCTTTCCTAGCATTCACATCTACGAAGTCAGCGAGAGAAGATTTGTATTCTAGGACAGAAGATTTTCCATTGTTGCGATATAGAGTGTCCACTTTATCTGATCAGCTACATAACAGTAGGTATATAAAAGCAACTATTAAAAACCACGTTCAACGGATTAGCTGGCATTTATACAGAATTTATCGTGCACGAAATTATATTATTCATGATGCGACTGAAAATGAACAATTGAATCAAGAACTGCTTATTAATCTTCATTCGTATGTAGATACACTATTTTTGAAAGCAATTGAGCTTATTGATAATTCTCCTTATAATGACTCAATTCATGATGCGCTTATTGGGCATAAATTGGCTGTCCAAATTATGGATGAAATACTGGAGAATAAAGGTAATGAAGAAATCACATCTGAAAATGCATTAAAGTATCTCTATTATGATTTCGAGAAATAATAAAAATATTTATCCGCATAAATTTGAGGAGACAATTTATGATTCTATACCATGGAAGTAATTTAACGTTATCCGAACCGAGGCTTATCGTTCAGAACCGCTTTCTTGATTTCGGTTTTGGCTTTTACACGACAACGAACAGGGTACAGGCAATCAGCTTTGCCAAGAAAGTTACCAACCGTCGCAGAGAAGGAATACCTACCGTCAATATTTATGAAATCGATGAAGAAAAAGCATTCAAAGAATGCTCCGTCCTGCGGTTTGATGAACCGAATGAAACATGGCTGGATTTTGTTTCAGACAACAGAGCAGGTAAATTCATGGAAAAGACCTATGATTATATTTTCGGACCGGTTGCGGATGATAATGTCTACACGACTTTTATGCTCTATACTACGGGTGTATTGACGAAAGAGCAGACGGTAGATGCGTTAAAGGTTCGGAAGCTGTACAATCAGTTGGCAATTACATCCCTGAAGGGGCTGTCCTTTTTGAAATTCGTTGGAACGGTTCCAAAGGAGGAATACTGATGGATCAAAAGAAGTTTGAGGCAATGCTGGTATTGCTTGTCCCGCAGGTCATTGGACTCATTGTTAAGAACTACGGATGTGACGAAGTAACTGCTACGAAAGAATTCTATGAATCCAAGGTATATTCTGTCTTGGAAGAGGAGGATACAAAGCTATGGCATTTCAGCCCTTTGACACTCTTCAATATGTATGATGAGGAACGAAAGACAGGGACGATCACATTTCCGGAGGAAGCGTTATGAGCAGACAGGGCGATTTTATGGTATACTGCACGGAATTGTATAAATCGGCAAAGAATATGACAGGCAAACAGGTGTCCGATTTATTCACCAAATACCATGTTTGGGACTACATTTATTCTTGCTTTGAGGCGCTGCATACCACGGGCGCAAATTATATTGTAAACGATATTGATGAATATATTACAGCACGGCAGCCGTCAATGGCGTAAGGGGCACGGCCGCTTGAATGCTAAGAGGAGCCGCTTGCCTGCCAGAGTAGGTAAGCGGCTCACTTTTTGAAACGGATATTTTGCAAATGAATAGAAAGAGACTGGAGGGAATCACATGGCGACCAATCCATGGAAGAATATGTTTCCACCGCATATCTGGCAGCGAGGTGTGGATTATTATCGTGATGGGCGTGTTTTAGATTTACACTGCCGGAATAGTGAGGTTACGGCACAGGTAGAGGGCAGTGAAACCTACACAGTGTCTGTGACATTCAACAAGGCGAGGGACGGCATTACCGATTACTTTTGTGATTGTCCTTACAGAGAGGATGGAACACCTTGCAAGCACCTTGCCGCTGTATTGTGCGCTGTGCAGGACGAGCCCAAAGGTCCTATTCTGGAAGTAAAGGACAAATACACAGTAGAAGCGCTGGTGGGGCTATTGTCGGAGTCACAGATGCGGAGCTTACTGATTCGGTTTGCGGAAGGCGATTCCCATATAAGAGAGGTGATTCAGCTCACAGCAACCAACGAACTACCGCAAACGCAGAAAAACCAGTGGGAAGCGGATTTGGGAGAGCTGGCGGATTCCGTGTCAGATAGGCATGGATTTATTGATTACGAAGATGCGTCGGAGTATTGTGATGCTCTGGTGGAGTATATGAATGATCGACTTCCTGATTTGCTTTTTGCCGGAAAGACAATGGATGCGTTTCAACTGACCTGGCTGACATTCCAAACAGGAGTGGAACAGGATATGGACGATTCTGATGGTGGCCTTTCGGTACTGGCCAGCTTCTGCATGGATGCCTGGTCACAGATTCTGGAACAGGCTGACTTAGAGGAACAGCGGGAGATACTCCACTGGTTCACTGCACATTATGCGTCACTGGACCTTGGCAAAATGTTTCTGGACGAGTATCTTTATGACGCTCCCTGGAAAGACGGGATTGGGCCGGAATTACTGTCGTTTCTGGATCGGCAGATACAAGAGTGCTTAAAAAATGAAAACAGCCAATACCGTCTGGAAGACTTGATTGTCTACAGAGTGAAATGGATGGAGCGGCTAGGAAAGAGCGAGGAGGAACAAGAACAATATTTTGCACAGTACCACTATCTTCCTAGGATTCGTGAAATAAAAATTTCCAAGGCCGAACAAAGCGGCGATTGGGTTACCGCACTTGCACTGCTGGAGGAAAGTCGAGAGATTGACAAGGACAAGCCAGGATTGGTGGCAAAGTACAGCACTCAAATGATTGAGATTTATGAAAAGACAAACAAACGGGAGCTACTGTTGAAAGAATTGAGGGACTACCTTTATGGATTCAGACAGGATGATCTGGTTTATGCATTAAAGCTCAAAGCGCTATTGACACCAGAAAAATGGGCGGCTGAACGAGGTCGTCTATTGAATAGTACGACAATGCGCTCTCAAGTATATTCGCTTCTGGAGCAAGAGCAAATGTACGAGGAACTGATGCAGACAATTGAAAAGAATACTGACATTTACGCTTTGGAGAGATATGAGCGTTTACTGAAGAAATCATATGGGCAACGTTGTCTGAATGCTTATGTTACGCATCTGCAAGATGCAATGGGACGAGCCTACAACCGGAAGGCCTATTGGTCAGTAATTCAGACTTTGAAAAAAGTTCGGAAATATCCCGATGGGAAAGAGACTGCTAAAGGCTTGGCTGATTGTTGGAGAGCGAAATATCCCAGACGAACCAGTATGTTGGATGAGTTAAGCAAAGCTGGATTTTGACGGTTATATGGTGGAACTCAATGTTGAAACCTTGCGTGTTTTTACGAAAAACAAATTGAGCAACTGCCACATGGCTGCATCTAAAAAGAGTCCGAATCCAAAGTCGGGTGATAAACTGGGAATTGGATGATTTTATTTTATGAATATGCGCAACAGTAAGCGAAACGAGCAAACTGGACAAGGGAAGAAAGAATAAAATTGTAAATGATTCATTACTGAAATGTTGTATGTTTTGCGAAAGGCAAATTGAGCGACTGCCCCAGTGGAGCATCTAAAATGGGGCAAAATCCTATTCAGAGGGACAAGCCCGCCCACCCTGGGCTGCTAATACATACCATAATAACCCAAGATAGAGTTCTTCGGTATAGCGAAAGCAACGAATTCTCGTTTACAGACAAACCCAATGTGGTGGAACGAGGTGCAGAGCGGACAATCAACATCTTCGCTGCGCTGGTTTAATTGCATGAAATTCAGACTGATTATAGAATAATCGTAATTAAAAAGGGAGAAGAACTATGTTCCGAAAGAAATACTATCTCAATTTAACCAGCATAGATTGCCGAGTGATTCTCCTGAACCTGGTTCGACTGTAAATCGACTGATTCAAGAGGGGAGATTGACGGACTGTATAGACGAACTGATTATGAAAGTATCGTCTACAGCAATGCGCAAATAGGTAGGATATGAGAGTGAACGGTATTGTGAACCAATAACTTCTTGCATATACGACAGAATTGTTATATAATTATATAGATTAATCGTATAAAATGACGAGGGGTGAAAACTGTGGGATCAACACATAGCCGTTCTGAAATCACTTCAGCTGATATGCAGCAATTGGGGTTTGAATATCAATATCTCTATTTTGTAATTAGGCTTTTGCAGATGCAACACGGAGATGAGGTCGGTTACGAAGCTAAAGATGACGTTCATGTTGTTTCTGCAACCTCCAAAACCACCTTACTCATCCAGGTTAAGCACACTGTTTCAACGAACTCTGCGGGTAACCCTCCGAATTTATCGTTGCTCTCATCGGATTTCTGGAAAACTCTTTCAAACTGGAGCAAATTGATTTCAGATGAAGTGGCTGGACGGAGTAACGATAAAACCAAGGAAGAGTTTATCTCTCAATCAAATTTTATCTTAGTTACAAACCGGGCAATAACAGATACCCAGATTTCAACGCTGCTTCAGAAATCAAAAGACCGATCTATTAATGGCCAAGACGTCGCAAATACGTTGCGTGAAATATGTAAAAGCACAAAGGATAAAACAATCCGTAAGTATATTGGGGATGTGCTTAACTTAGGCGTTAGGAACCTTTTCCTCCTATTTCAGAAAGTGGAGATCAATTCCACTCCATCTAATCTTTTTGATGAAATTCGGCGTGAAATTCGCAATAAGATGGTTGCCGAGGAGTATGTTAATGATGTTCTTCATGCTTTATATGCACAACTAAAAGAGGACTTTTTTTCAAAAGTTTCAATGAAAACACATCAAATTATTGGATATGATGAATGGCAATGCAGATACCAGCCGGTTTTCAACTCCGTACGAACCACGTTACTCCCTATGCGTTCATATCAGCCCATACTACCTGAACACCTAGAGCAGCAAGTATTTGTTAGGGAACTGGTCGAGATAGGCGCAATCGGTCTTGATGACAACGGACTCGCCGATATCGCAGAGTTTACTGAACACTATTTATCCATCAAAATGCAACTGGACGATTGGCGAGATGATGGAAAAATTGATTTACTTACTGTGCAGCGCTTTCATGAAGATGCAAAGCAATTGTGGAAGAATATACACCGTTCGTGTCATCGTACTACTAATAGCGATTATGTCCTTGATTTAAAAAACGCATGTGACTGCTTTGACAAAACCATGTTACAGCGATTGAGTGTTTTGTCTACAGAACTCGGCATATCTCTTTCAAATGGTGAGTTCATCTTTCTTGCAAATGACAAAAAAATTGGCTGGAGAAATCGATGGGATCAATAGGGGGTTATATGGAATTACATTGTTTTAATGAAAATGAGCTGCTGACTGGAATATCAATTCTTGCGGTACTTCGCCATACGAAGCAATTAGAATTATCCAAGTGTATGCTTATAGAACCAATTTTGAGCTATTCAGCGGCATTACAATCTCTTTGCCGAACAAATTCTAGCATAAAAAGCATTGAAGATTTTATGATCAAACAAAGCGTTTCTTTTGCAAACTTTAATGATAGATATCAAGAAAATTTGCTTTTATCTTTAAATTCCATTTTGCTTTTCTCTAAGTTGCAGCTAATTTCATTTAACGGGAAAGTAGCCTGTTTTTCTGGTGACGATTTTGATTTTGAGGAACCGACATTAGGCAGTTCGGCCCGCAAAAGAATAGTTGCATCTAAAAAGCTTGCAGAAATTCTTCAGAAAGGAGACGCAAGTGATTTTTACTTAAGCTTGCGAATTGAAGTATGAAATTCTTTGTAGATAAATTACTTCTTTGGCTCAATGATGGTCGATTAAGGACTTTACAATTTGCCAATGACAAAGTAAATGTTATAACAGGAAACAGTAAAACTGGTAAAACAGCTATTTTAGAGATTATTGATTATTGTTTATGTGGTAGCAACGAAACAGTTGTTATCTCACAAGAACATATAGCTGAAAATGTTGCATGGTATGGAATTCGTTTCTCAATAAATGATAAGCTTTTTACAATTGCACGGGGTAAAATAGCCGAAAATCTTACTTTTTCTACAGATTATTACTTTTCTCAAACAGGAGAAATTCCCGATATTCCTTTTGTAAAAATCGGAGAAGCTGAGTTGAAATCCATTCTTGACGCTGAATTCTCTATTGATGATGAGTTAACTATATCTCATGGCGGTAAGGGTATTAAGAAAAATACGCGGCTATCATATCGTTATTTTCTCATGTTTAATACATTATCAAAAGATATTGTTGATAATGGGAAACTATTTTTTGACAAACTAACGATCGAACGCTACCGAAATGCTTGGCATCAAGTATTTGATCTGGCACTTGGTGTGGTTACTCCATCATCCCTTACTCTTCAACGGCAGATAAATGACCTTGAACAAGGAATCATCTCATATGAACAAGCTAAACATAAAGCAGAGCGACTGTCTTTACAATATGAATCTTCAATTCTTTATCTGATCAAAAAAGCAAAAGAGGCAGGTTTAATTGATGAAGCGGTCACGGGCGAAGATGCCAAAGATGCATTTATATCCCTTATGGAGGATGGTGCAAAGCACCTTACGACTAATTACTCTGCGGAGCAGGAATACGAAAAGGTTCAATCTGCTCGGGATGAAATTTCCCTCAAATTAGCAAAACTGGAACGATTTAAACATAGATACTCAGAATATAAATCCCACTTAAAATTAGCGCAAGATTCATTAAGCCCAATCAATTATATTCAGCAACAATTTTCGGAACGCACTGCAGGAGAGTACCGACAATTTTTAGATTGTCTCTCCCAAGAATTATTAAAAATTAAAGCGGATCTTCACCGAAAACATCCTTTTGAACTTGATGTTGAGCACCAAATTAAGGCTTTGCGCATTCAGTTAGCTGAACTTGACGATGAGCTGTCAAAAAAACCATCTGTTGAATTCACATTGATCCCCGCTGCGCAGAAACTTATTTCTCTGGGGGAGATTCGTTCTGATTTTAATCACATTAGACCTTGTAAGACAGACATAGCCACTATTTCACAAAACATAGGGAAATTACAAAAAGACTTAGCCACACTCCAGACGCAACAAACAACAATCGATGCTAATCGTATGCTAGTCGTTAACACATTGAACGAGTATATTCAGCAATATATACGGGAATCTAAAGATGCACTTGATGAGTATGGTGAATATAATGCTTGGTTCGACTATACTCATTCAGCTCTATCGCTCAAGAAAAACCACAGTGCCACCGTTGCACAAATTTCTAGCAGTTCAGATCATTTATTTATGCATCTTTGTTTATTTGCTGGAATGCACCATATGCTCTTAGATGGAGAACCGAAATATGTTCCGAGCTACTTGATTATCGACCAGCCAAGCAGGCCATATTTTAACACGGAAACATATGACTATGCAGACAGTGAGACTGCTGTTTCTAAAAAAGATGATTGGAGTAAAGTACTTGGTATTTTTCAATTATGGGATTTCTTTTTTGAATTAATCCTCAGAGAAGGTAAGCATTTCCAGATTATCATGTTGGAACATGTATCTCCAAGTGCGTGGAAAGAATGCAAACATATAAACCTTGTTGCAGTTTTTGATGGTATCTATGATGCGCTTATTCCACCTGTTGAATTAACTCAAAAACCTGAATAATACTACTATTTGTTCCTTTTACCACATCAATTGTTCCTTATGGAGCGATTGATGTGGTTCCTTTTTACACAAAAACAACTCAGTCATAATGTCTATTATCATTACATAGCCGTCTGCTAAACCGCAGGCGGCTAAATCTATTTTAAGGAGGAAAATCCCAATGGCAAAAACAAAGGTCATTGCGGTTGCCAATCAAAAGGGCGGTGTTGGGAAAAGCACTACGGTGTACAACCTGGGTGCCGGACTGGCGATGCAGGGCAAGAGAGTGTTGCTGCTGGATGTTGACCCCCAGGGCGATTTGACCAAGATGCTGGGATTGCGGAAGCCGAATGAGCTGCCGCTGACACTTGGGAACGCCATGAACGATATTGTGGCAGGTGTCAGCGGCGGAGAGCATCCGGAGGTGCGGCAGCACCATGAAGGATTTGACTTTGTTCCCGGAAACCGAACCCTGTCCGCTGTTGAGGTAGGACTGGTGAATGTTATGAGCCGGGAAACGGTACTGCGGCAGTATGTAGATGAAGTCAAAAAGAGGTACGATTATGTGCTTCTGGATTGCAGACCGTCGCTGGGTATGTTGGTAATCAATGCTCTGTCAGCATCGGATTATGTTTTGATTCCGGTGCAGGCAGAGTATTTTGCTGCCGAAAACATGACGGAACTGGTAAATACCGTGCAGAGCATCAAGCGGCAGATTAATCCCAAGCTGAAAATCGGCGGTGTCTTTATGACTATGGCCAACGAAACCAATTTCCGGAAGGACATTGTGGCCTCAGTAAAAGCCTCTTACGGGAAGCACTTGCCAATCATGCAGACCATTGTGCCGGCTACGGTTCGGTTGGCGGAAATCAGCACAGCCGACCACAGTATTTTCGTCCACGAACCCAAGGGCCGTGCCGCAGAGGCATACCGAACACTGGTGAAGGAGGTGATGGAAATTGGAGAAAAGCAGCGCAGCAAGGCTTCTGACCTCAGTCGATAGCCTATTTACCACCCAGGAAGAACGAGATGTCGCCAAGCAGCCAAGGGTGCAGGAAATCCCCATTGACCAGATTGATGATTTTCCCAATCACCCATTCAAAGTCCGTATGGATGAGAACATGGAGCAGACAGCAGAAAGCGTAAAGCAGTACGGCGTTCTGGTGCCAGCGATTGTCCGCCCAAAGGAGGACGGGCGATATGAAATGGTATCCGGCCATCGGCGCAAAGTGGCTTGCAGCCTGATTGCCAAACAGAGTATGCCGTGTATTATCCGTGACCTGACCAATGAGGAAGCAACCATTATTATGGTGGATTCCAATTTGCAGCGGGAACAAATCTTGCCGTCAGAGAAGGCGTTTGCCTACAAGATGAAATTAGAGGCGATGCACAGAAAGGTGGGAAGGCCAAATCAAGGTAACTCTGTCCCAGTGGGACAGAATTTAGGGAAAACAGCTCGAGAGGAGTTAGCTTCTAATTCTCCAGATAGCAATACCCAGATTCAGCGGTTCATCCGCTTAACCGCACTCATTCCTGAAATTCTCGACTTGGTTGACAATTCCGCTTTGAAAGAAAAAGACAAGCTCCAAATCGCCCTTCGTCCCGCTGTGGAGCTTTCCTATCTCACGGAACAGGAGCAGCACGATCTCTATGAAACCATGACCACTGAGGACTGCACCCCTTCCCATGTTCAGGCTATGAAAATGCGGAAGTTTTCAGAGGAAGGGCGACTCAATATGGATGTGATTTTCTCCATTATGCAGGAGGAAAAGCCCAACCAAAAGGAGCAATTCAAGATTCCAAGGGAGCGTATCAGCAAATTTTTTGCGCCGGGGACGCCTGCGCAGAAAATTGAGGATACGATTATCAAGGCGTTGGAGTTTTACCGAAAGCGTCAGCGGGAACAGGAACGATAGCCACTTACAAGGGGGCAGTCTGCTCATCTGGTGTGATGTACACAAACCGGAATGCTGGTTCCCCCTCTCCACACCTCACCCCTTCTTAACTGCCTGTACAATCCGAAAAAGAGAGCTAACCTGAAACCCACTTTGCCTGAATCCAGGTGGAGATTTTTTACGAAAGGACGGTACATCGGTATTTATGTTGAAACGATGTTTCGCATTTCTTCTGATACTGCTTTTGCTGGTTGGGCTGTTCCCAACAGCATTTGCGGAAGGAACAGGAGCGATTGAAGAAACTGCACCGGAAGAAATCGAAGAAAGCGAAGAAATAGTCCCGGAAACGGAAGAACCGGGACCGCCCCAAGAGGATGAATCGTGTTTCCCGGAGGATGATCGTCTCCTGGACGATGATTTTGCGCTCTATGCGGGTGCTGAAATTACGGGAGCGCCCAATGCTTTTGCTAACCTGACGCTGCCAAGCGGAGGTATTGACATTCCGGCACAGGGATATATCCAGCACAAGAAGATCCTTCCGCTGTATTCTGTGTATCTGAAAAATCAGGCGGGCTATGCGAATAACTACTATGTTGCCTATTGCATCGAGCCCGGAGTGGAGCTTGGAAACCAGGGGGGACACGGCGGAACTTCTTATACAATAGACGAAATGGAGGATGGCAGCGGCGCTATGTATCGGCTCAGCCGGGAAAAGGTATTGGCCATTGGAGTTGCCCTGATGTACGGGCAGCGAGAGATTGCAAGCAAAAAAGATGCGCAGATATTGCGCTATGAGAAGCTGTGCCGTCATGCGGCAACCCAGGCAATTATCTGGGAACTGGCCTGCGGATGGCGTAGTCCCACGCCGCCATACCCCCAGCTGAATTCCACGCTCTACGATGCTATCACGCCAGCATTGTACTGTGCCTCTTCTGTATGGGGCACAAATTTTTATCTGGACGGTATGGACGATGCCTACCGGGATATTGAAGCGAAGATGGCGCAGCATTACACGATTCCAAGTTTTATGTCTGAGAGCAGGAACGCTGCACCAAAGTACACGTTATTGCCGGATGGAAACGGGAAATTCAGCATAAGCCTGACTGACACAGATGGCATTTTGGAAAAGTATTCCTTTTCCAACACCTCAAATCTTACGTTTACGGTTCAAGGAAATGTTCTGACAGTCACAGCGAACTCACCTATAGCGGAAACCATCGTGGCACCGACAAAGCAGATTCCAAGCTTAGATAATCAGGTCTTTTTCGTCTGGGAGCATGGGGAACAGCAGAAGTTGATGTCCTGCAAAACAGAGCCAGACTATCAGTCTGTCCCTGCTTTTTTTTCCGTAACGGTGTCGCCCCAAACCGGCATACTCAGCCTGACGAAATCAACGGAGGATGGAGCCAACCTTGCAGGTTGGCAGTTCGGTATCTATTCTGACAGCGGATGTACGAACCTGATTTCGGGCGTTCACACCACAGATGCCAACGGCGCACTGAATGTTTCCGATTTGTCGGCCGGAACGGTTTATGTCAAAGAACTGGGCCACCAGGATGCCGCAATCCAGGCACAGTATTCCTGTTCCGGTACGAATCCTCAGATGGTAACGATTCTGGCCGGTGAAGCGGCGACAGTTCAATTTCATAACCGCTTGAACAAAGGAAGTGTGAAGCTGGTTAAAACCACAAACACCGGCGAGAATTTAAGCGGTTGGAAAATCGACCTGTTTCGAGATGCTGACTGTACCGATGCTGTTCCCGGTTCTCCGTTCATCACCGGAACAGATGGCACAGTGGTCATAACGGATTTGCTCCCCGGAACCTATTTCGCAAGGGAGCAGCCCGGAGAGGATGGCTACTGGGATTATGATACCGCCGTAAAGCCGGTTACGGTTGCGGCCAATCAAGCGGCAAGCGTCACCTTCCGCAACATCCACTACGGCAAATTGAAAATTCGCAAGACCGTGAGTGGCGGTGGAAGCGTAGAAGGCTGGCAGTTCAAAATTTCCGACGTAGATGGAAACACACTGGGCGGTTCGCCCTTTACCACTGATAAAGACGGACTGATTTTGACCGGAAGTTTTCTGCCCGGAACCTACACGGTAGAGGAATTGCTCCCGGAGGACAGTCCCTATCAGTGCATCAGCCAGAACCCCCAGACTGTAACCGTCAAACAAGGACAAACGGCAGAGGCAACCTTCACCAACATTCTGCGCACCTGCAGTATCCGTATTGAAAAGATCAATACCGCCGGAGAGCATCTGTCCGGGGCCACTTTTCTCCTGGAATGGAGTGCAGAAGGGGCCCTCTGGTATCCGGTAATCTATTCCGAAGAACCGGTCAAAGGCGGCTGTTCCAATCCGAATCTTGTTGATGGGACACTTACTACCGGCGATGATGGAGTGCTGCTGTGGGACAATCTCTATCCGGGCCTTTTCTATCGGGTAACGGAGCTAAAGGTACCCAATGGCTATCAAAAGCTGCCGGATTACGCCTTTGTTGGAGAACTCACGGAAGAAGATCTTCAGCTTTCCCTGCAAGTCGTCAATGCCAAGATCTACACTTTGCCAGAAACAGGCGTAAGCACAGAACTCCTTATGCGCATCTCCCGAATCTTCTGTACAGTGGTTTGCGCCGCAATGCTGTTCATCTCCTTTAGGAAGAAACGAAGTTAAGCCATGAAAACATTCCGCTATTTTGCCAGGGATTCCCCCTGGCTTTTTGCTGCCAAAATACAAACCGAAAACAAAAGTTTTACTGTGAAAGGACTTAAAACCATGAAAAACAAGTTTATGAAAATTGTCTCCCTGTGTCTGGCTTTGGTACTGTGCTTCGGCTCTGCCGTCTCTGTTTCTGCCGCCGAAGTGGGCGACGCAGTCATTGATGAAACCCAAAAGGGATCTTTGACCATCTACAAATATGACCTGACGGGCAGCGAGGAAGATGGCGTATGGGACAGTTCCTATGTGTCCACCGGCGTAGCTGACCAGGACGGGGTCAATGAAGTTATGAAAAACTATGCTCTGAAAGGGGTGGAGTTCAGCTACCTGAAGATTGCGGACATTGTGCAGCACACCGGCGAGACCAATCTTGTGGAGGCGCTGTACGCTCTGGATCAGGTTAAGAGCGCTGACTTCCTGAAAGCCCTGGGCCTGGAAAACGGTGCCCAGCGATACACCGGCGGGGATGCTCTGGATGGAGCCAAGTATTATTACCAGTCTGATGTTCTTATTTCTGCGCTGTCTGCTGCGCTGACTACCAATTCCACGGTGACAAAGAATGCTCTGGAACGATATGCAGCCGCAAACGGTGCTGCGGCCATGCCCCTGACGGACACCTATGGTAAGACCAAAGCGGAGAATCTTGACCTGGGTCTGTATCTGATTGTGGAAACCAGGGTCCCCGAAAATGTAGTGTCTACCACCGATCCTTTTCTCATCTCTCTGCCTATGACCGCCGTAAACGGCACCAACGCAGCGGATGGCGGTACACGCTGGATCTATGATGTAACGGTTTATCCCAAGAATCAGACCGGCGAACCTACTCTGGTGAAAACCCTGCGGGAAAGCAAGGCCAATTCCGGCAAGAATAACGGCAGTTCTACCATTACGGACGGCTTCACCCATACCGGCACTGCCTCCGGTGGTGATACCGTGGAATACCAGATTCTTTCTACGCTACCTGCCATTACCTCTGAATCCACCTATCTGACCAGCTACTCCTTTGTTGACACACTGAGCCAAGGTTTGACCTACACCAAGGGAATTGTGGGCCTGGAATTCTTTACGGATAGCGGGTGCACGGATTCCGTTGCCAAGTGGCTGGAAACAGACGGTAAATTCACCGTTTCTTATGCTGCTTCCGAATCCGGCGAAGCTATGACTATCACCATGACCAAGACTGGTCTGGAAGAAATCAACAGCGCAAAGACGGTCTATTCCGAAGCCAGCATGGTAAATTCCGGCTATTCCGACCTAACTCTGCGCATCACCTACACTGCCAAGCTGGACAGTGACGATTCTGTTGTCTACGGTGATGACAGTAACCCCAACCAGGTCACGCTGACCTGGAAGCGTACCTCTGCGGATTCTGTAGGCACCCTAAAGGATGACTGCCACCTCTACACCTATGGCATTGACCTGACCAAGAAGTTCAGTGACAGCAAGGGCGACTTCTCCAAGGTGGAATTTGTGCTGCACAATGACACCGACAACTACTTTGTGCAGGCAAAGCTGGATGAAAGTGACGGTATTTACTATGTGACTGCTCATGTTGCAGACGAAAAGGATGCCACCCATTTTATCCCGGTCACCTCCGGAAGTACACCCGGTAAGGTAATTGTAAAGGGTTTGGAGGATGACACCTATCGGATCACCGAAGTCCGCACCGACAGCGGCTATACGCTGCTGAGAGAGGACATCCAAGTGGTGATCTCCCAGACGGAGAGTGAAACCCTCTGCGACAACCACCATCTGCTGACGGCCTCTGCCAAGGTGGATGGCAACGCCGTTACCATGCTGGTAGATAATGGCAGTGCCAATGCGGAAGCTCCGTTGACGGTGATGAACACCCGTGGCTTTGATTTGCCCGAAACTGGCGATAACGGCACCATGATGTTCACCGTGGCGGGCATTCTACTGATGGCCGGTGCTGCAGCCATGATTTTCCTGTCTCTGCGAAAGAAACAGCACTGATTTGAAACTGGAAGCTCCGGAGGGACACGCCTTCGGGGCTTCCTCCAATAAAGGGGATTTCTATGAAACGAAAGATTCTCTGGATGATTTTGGGGGCAGTCATGTTTTTTGCCGCTCTGGGATTGACGCTGTACCCTGTGATAAGTAATTATGTAAACAAGCAGTACGCATCTGAAATCTACACCGCCTACCAGGAGGCCATTGCCCAGACGGATGACACCAAGTTGGAACAGGAGCGGGGCAGGGCAGCGGCTTACAATCAGGCACTTATTTCTGGCAACGGTTTCACTCAGAATGCTTTGCAGTCCGCTTCTGAAGGCTATGACTCAATTCTGAATCTTGCCGGTGACGGGATTATGGGCTATGTGGAGATCCCAAAAATCTCCACCCGTTTGCCAATTTATCATGGCACCGGCGACAGCGTTCTTCGCAGAGGCGTGGGACACCTGTTGGGAAGCTCCATGCCCATTGGAGGGGAAAGCACCCACAGCGTACTCTCAGGCCACAGCGGAATGGCTAGCCAGACCATGTTTACTGATTTGGAGCAGTTGGAAATAGGGGATGTGTTCTATCTCCGGGTGCTGGGGGATGTGCTTGCTTATCAGGTTTCTGAAATCAATACCGTGCTTCCCACGGATACCAGTCTGCTGGGCATCTGGGAGGGACAGGACAATTGTACCCTTGTGACTTGCACGCCGTATGGCATCAACACCCATAGGCTGCTGGTAACCGGGAAACGGATAGAGGACACAGAAGCGGAACAGATAGCGAGCGGAGCCAAAGCGACAGATGGAACCGACTCCCACTGGATGCAGTATTATCTCCGGGGACTGGAAATCGGTTTGGCGGTTGTATTTGGATTGCTGACTGTCCTGCTTCTGCTGTATTGGCTTTGGAAACGGCTGCAACGGAGAAAACAGCATGGTTAGAACGCTTTTAAGAGTGCTGTATCTGAGCATCTTTCTCCTGGGGCTTACCATCTTTTCTATTCCCTATGCCCAGCGCATCCGGGCTCAGCAGGAAATGGACAACAGCATCCAGGCGTTTCAGGCCCAAGAGATAATTCCCCCTGCCCAGACAGAAAACCTACCCACAGAAGAAACACGGGCCTATACAGAGCTTTGGGAGGAAATGTGCGCCTACAACGAGAAAATACACGATGAACAACAGGCATTATTAAGCAGCCGTGCAGCTTTGCAGAAAACCGACTTTCAGCTTCGGGACTATGGAAGAAACGACGAAGTGTTCGCAGTCCTGAACATTCCCAAAATCAATCTGGATATGCCGGTGTATCTGGGAGCCACAGACCAGAATTTGGCGAATGGCGCAGCCCATCTTTCCCAGACCAGTCTGCCCATTGGCGGCGAGAATACCAACTGTGTGATTGCCGGACACCGGGGGTGGAACGGAGCCTATTATTTCCGTTATGTGCCGGACTTGCGAAAGGGCGATGTGGTCACGCTGCAAAATCTATGGGAAACCCTCAGCTATCAGGTGGTGGAAACGAAAATCATTGCTCCCAGCGATGTGGATGCCATTCGGATTCAGGAGGGCCGGGAGCTTTTGACGCTCTTAACCTGCCATCCCTACGCCAGCGGAGGTAAGCAACGGTTTTTAGTGATTTGCGAGCGAGTTTATAAGGAGGATGATTATGGAAAAACGGATGGCGGGTGATTATGAAATCATCCATGCTTTTCATATCGGAGATCGTGAAATTGTGTTGGGAGAAAGCCTGAACTGCAATCCGGGAGAACGCTATATGTGCGCTTATTGTCAGCAGAACGAAATCACGGCATCCTACAGTGATGTGATGATCAGCGATGATTATTGTGAAATTGCCAAGCTCTACGGAGAACGGCTGTCCGAACAAGCCAAGAAAACCCGAATGGAGCAATTCAAGCCCAAATTTCAGGGCATCGACACAACACCACTGACGCACAAGGACTGTACGCCAATTTCTGCTGACAGCAATCTGAACGGAGAAATTGTTGTTATCCGCCCTGGTGTCCTGCGGCGGGAATACCAAAATGCGACCAATCAGCTGAAGCTCTGCATCGGCGGCTTTGGGGCATATCCGCACAGCCGTGGTTCTGCCTGCTTTTGTGTTGACTTGTATTCCGGAGAACAATCCCGATTTGAGCGTCAGGATATTCTCGGAACGATGGACCGTTCCAAACTCCCGGAGTGGGCAGTGCTTACGCTTCGCTCATATGAACAGGGCCATCGACAGAAAACCCATGTGGTCAGAGAGGAACGTTGATGGAAGAAAGAATCAATATCGGTTACCGCATTACAGATTCTATCCATATCGGAGAAACTGAGTTTGTAATCGGAGAAAAGCCGAGCAAGCCTCCCATGTTCGTTACCTGGGCCTGCAAGAATGGAAATGACTATTGTTGGGGGCATTATCTCGGCAGTAGAGCGGATGCGGAGCGGGATTTGGTGAAACGGGCAGCAGAACGGCTTCGTTTTTTAGAGAGCATTTTCAGGCACTGAATGAAATACTGGAACCGGAGAATTGGTCACGCTTTCTGACTACGGCTTGCCGTAATTTCCGACTGAGCTTCCACGAACAGGTCATGCTATATGCCCAAAAGCCCGATGCTACCGCCGTGCTGCCCATCGAGGGGCACAATGGCTGGAATCGCCGGTTTGGACGGTGGGTAAACCGTGGCGCAAAAGGAATTGCTATGTTTGATGGGCAGTACGGTGTTCGATACTTCTTTGATATTGCCGACACCCACGAAAGCGCCAAAGCCAAAACGGTTCCCATCTGGGATGTTCACCAGGAAGATGTGGATGCGGTGACGGAGGCTCTGGAAACCCGGTTCGGCAGTTTGAATGTAGGGGCTCCCCTTGGAGCAGCGCTGATTTCTGCGGCAGCCAATGCCGTGGAGGATCACTTCCGGAATTATCTTGCGGCACTTTTGGAATGTAAAACGGAAAGCAACCTGGATGTATTGGATGCGGAGTCCGTAGAGGCCATGTTCAGGCCGCTGCTTCAAAACAGCGTAGGCTATATGCTGCTGGTCCGCTGCGGTGTGGACCCAGAGCTATATTTCCAGGCAGAGGATTTTCGGTACATCGGTGGATTCAATACGCTGCAAACCCTGAATGCGCTGGGAACGGCTGTCAGCGACATATCTGCTATGTGTCTTTCGGAAATTGCCAGGACTGCATTGCGGCGGCAGCACGAAAGAGAGAATCACACCTTTGCGGAATCTTCGGAAAAGAAGTATTCTGTAGTCAGAAACCAGAAAAACAAGCCAGAAAGGGGCGAAGAACATGACAGCCATCACCTACATGAAGCAGGGGGATTATCTTCTTCCGAACCTGATTCCGCCGACATTCCCGCAGGAGCTTGGGAAATACGCAAGAATGCGCCGCAGGTTCCTGATGGAACACCGGAAAGTGACCTATACGAATCTGCTGACCAGCGGGCAGCTCTACCGCCATCTGACGGAGATCGAGCAGACCGCCCGGAGCCGAATGGAGCAGACGGTTTGCCAGATGGCCCAGGCTCAGGGAGTGACGGAGGATCTGAAAGCCGCCGACCCAATGAAGTGGGTGGGCCTGATGAACAACATCCGGGCATCGGCAGAGGAACAGATTTTTCAGGAGCTGATTTACGCATAGATGAAATACCACCGCTGCCCAGCGTGGAGGAACAGATTTCCTTCCTGGGCGGCGGTTTTGTTTTACCGGAGCAGGATGGCAACCAGCAGAGCTTAGGACAATCTCCGTTGGAAACAGCAAAAGAGCTGATTCACCTTTACTGTCAGGAAACATTCGAGCAGGATGCGGATTATTCCAATCTTGCTCATGTTGATCTTGCCTATAGTTCTACCTCGGACAGCCAGCATACAGTTGAGATTTTTGCGGACCTGACAGAAAGCCGTTTGGTGTATCAGGTTGACAAAGAAACTGTCCACGAGGTGCACTGTGAAAACCTTTCGGAACTGAATTCCTATCTTGCAAATCTTGATTTCGACACTATGATTGCCGATGCGGAGGAACAGTATCAGAAAGGCATTGAAGATTCTTTCGACGACATTGACCCGGAACAAATTCGGCAAGATCTGGCAAAACGGGGGATCGTCAACGGCAAAGTAGTTGACCCGGAAGCGCTGAACCGTGATCCGTTTATTCGTCAGGTTATGGCAGATGCCGAATCGGCGCAAGAGCCTGCCTCTAACCATCCCAAGACAAGGCCGAAGAGAGAGCATATCAGCTTTGAAGCGCTCTATCCTGAAATTCCAAAAGCGCAGCGCAGTAATTTCCGAATTACTGACCCAGAATTAGGTAATGGCACAGCTGCCGAAAAATATGTCGCCAATGTGCTTGCCATCCGTACTTTGAAGCGTATTGAGGACGAAACCCGGCTTGCCAGTCCGGAAGAACAGGAAATCCTTTCCCGCTATGTTGGCTGGGGCGGACTTGCGGACTGCTTCGATGAAAAAAACGCCAAATATCCGGAGCTGAAGGCCCTGCTTACCGAAGAAGAATTTGCAGCCGCCAGAGCAAGCGCCCTGACAGCCTTTTATACTTCGCCTACCATTATTCACGCCATGTATCAGGCGTTGGAGCAGATGGGCTTCCGGGAGGGCAATATCCTGGAGCCATCCTGCGGCGTGGGTAACTTCATCGGTATGATCCCAGGCACCATGGCGGGCAGTCACATCTACGGTGTGGAGCTGGATTCCATCTCCGGCAGAATCGCCCAGCAGTTATATCAGAACAGCTCCATTGCCGTTACAGGATTTGAAAAGGTGCAGATGCCGGACAGCTTCTTCGATGTAGCCATCGGTAATGTACCTTTTGGGGATTTTAAGGTGCTGGATAAGCGGTATGATAAACATCATTGGCTCATTCACGATTTCTTTTTCGGAAAGGCCTTGGACAAGGTCAGACCCGGCGGCATTGTGGCGTTCATCACTTCCAAGGGCACCATGGACAAGGAAAACCCTGCTGTGCGGAAATATCTTGCACAGAGAGCAGACCTGATTGGAGCCATCCGTCTGACAAACACAGCCTTTAAGCGCAATGCCGGCACAGAGGTCACCAGCGATATTTTGTTCCTGCAAAAGCGTGACCACATGACGGATATAGAACCGGACTGGGTACATCTGGATACGGATGCCAACGGTATCCGGCTGAACAGCTACTTTGTCCAGCATCCGGAAATGATTCTGGGCGAAATGGTCATGGAATCCACCCGGTTCGGCATGGACAGCGTGTGCAGGGCGGACGAGAATGCCAACCTGTCAGAGCTGCTGCAAGGTGCCATTCAGAATCTTCATGGCCAGATTACCGAATACCAGCATGATGAACTGGAGGAAGAAGATCACTCCATTCCCGCCGACCCCAGTGTGCGGAATTTTAGCTTTTGCGTTGTGAACGGCAAGGTCTACTTCCGGGAAAACAGCCGAATGAGTCCGGTGGAGCTGTCTGTCACCGCCGAAAATCGTATCCGTGGTATGATGGCACTCCGGGATTGTGTACGGCAACTTATTGACTACCAGACGGAGGGCTATCCTGATGAGGACATTCATAAGGAACAGGCACGGCTCAACACCCTGTACGACGATTACACCAGGAAATACGGTCTGCTGTCCAGCCGAGGGAACAGCCTTGCCTTTGGAGAGGATTCCAGCTATTTCTTGCTGTGTTCCCTAGAAGTCCTGGATGAGGAAGGCAACTTCAAGCGCAAGGCCGATATGTTCGCCAAACGCACCATCCGTCCCCATGTGGCCGTTACCTCCGTAGATACCGTTAGCGAAGCGCTTGCCGTATCCATTGCGGAAAAGGCACGTGTGGATATGCCGTTTATGGCGGAATTATCTGGTAAGACTGAAATAGAACTGGAAACGGAGCTTGCCGGGGTTATTTTTCGGGATGTAAACTGTGCCGAGAGCCCAGAGGAGATCCCCCTTGCGTTCGTGGACTTGAACCGTTTTCCGTTTGTCACAGCAGACGAATACCTGTCTGGCAATGTGCGCCGAAAGCTGCGGATGGTGAAAGCTTTACAGGAGGTATTACCGCCGGAAAAGAAAGAAAACTTAGATTGCAATGTGGAAGCTCTGACTGTGGTACAGCCAGTGGATTTGGATGCCGGAGAAATTGGAGTCCGCATTGGTGTCAACTGGGTGCCAAAAGAGGTCTACGAGCAGTTCCTTTTTGAAGTGATTGGCACCAGTGCGTATGCCCGAGACAAAATCCATGTATTGTATTCGCCCCATACCGGCGAATGGAATGTGACTGGTAAATCCATGGATGGCAGCAATATCAAGGCGTTTACCACCTACGGCACCAAACGAATCAATGCCTACCACATTTTTGAGCAAACCCTGAACCAGAAGGATGTCCGCATCTTCGATACCAAGATTGATGCCGACGGCAATGAGGTTCGGGTACTGAACAAGAAGGAAACTGCCATTGCTCAAGATCGGCAGGAACTGATTAAGGCCAAATTTGCGGAATGGGTCTGGAAAGATATTGACCGCAGAGAGCGGCTTTGCAGCATTTACAACGAAACATTTAACGCCATCCGACCACGGGAATACGATGGACAGCATATTCGATTCTCAGGAATGAATCCGGAAATTACCCTGCGGAAGCACCAGGTTAATGCCATTGCCCACATCATGTATGGTGGAAACACCCTTTTGGCACACGAAGTGGGGGCAGGGAAGACCTTCGAAGTTGTTGCGGCGGCTATGGAGAGTAAGCGTTTGGGCCTATGCACAAAGTCGCTGATTGTCGTGCCAAACCATATCACAGAGCAGTGGGCCTCTGAATGGCTCCAACTGTATCCCTCTGCCAATATTCTGGTGGCAACCAAGAAGGACTTTGAAACCAAAAACCGAAAGAAGTTCTGCGCCCGGATTGCCACCGGCGATTATGATGCCATCATTATTGGGCATTCCCAGTTTGAAAAGATTCCTATGTCCAGGGAACGTCAGGAGGCTATTCTGAAGCGGCAGATTAACGGCATTCTGGACAGCATCCGGGAGGCAAAGCGGAATCATGCGGAAAACTATTCCATCAAGCAGATGGAGCGCACCCGGAAATCTCTGGAAAACCGGTTGGCAAAGCTCAATGACCAGAGCCGCAAGGACGATGTGGTGACCTTTGAGCAGCTTGGCGTTGACCGTATTTTTGTGGACGAGAGCCATTATTTCAAGAATTTGTTCCTGGCAACCAAAATGCGGAATGTGGGAGGCATTGCTCAGACAGAGGCCCAGAAGTCTTCGGATCTGTTTATGAAGTGCCAATATCTGGATGAAATAACCGGAGGCCGTGGAGTGGTATTTGCAACGGGAACCCCCATTTCCAACAGTATGGTGGAGCTTTATACCATCCAGCGGTATCTGCAATATGGCACTCTGGAAGAAATGGGCCTGATCAATTTTGATGATTGGGCGGCAAACTATGGAGAAACCGTTACCGCCATCGAGCTGTCCCCGGAGGGTAGCGGGTATCGGAGCAAGACCCGGTTTGCGAAATTCTACAATCTCCCGGAGTTGATGTCCACATTCAAGATGGTTGCGGATATTCAGACGGCGGATATGCTGCAACTCCCGGTTCCCAAGGCCAACTTCCATACAGAGGTTATCAAGCCAAGCCCCATGCAGGCGGATATGGTTAAGTCGTTGGCAGACCGGGCCGAGAAAATTCGTGCCGGTGATGTGGACCCAAGCGTTGATAATATGCTGAAAATCACCAACGACGGCAGAAAATTGGCTCTGGATATGCGTCTGATCAATCCTCTGGCACCGGACAGTGACACCAGCAAAGCCTCTATTTGTGCCAGAAATGTCTATTCCATCTGGGAGCAAACCCAGGCGCAGCGCAGCACACAATTGGTCTTTTGCGACCTGTCTACACCCAAGGGTGACGGTTCCTTTAATTTCTATGACGACCTGAAAGGAAAACTGGTGGCAAAAGGCATTCCACAGGAAGAAATCGCCTATATCCATGAGGCCAATACGGAGGTGCGCAAAAAGGAGCTATTCGCAAAAGTCCGCTCCGGCCAGGTTCGTATTCTGATTGGAAGCACGGCAAAAATGGGTGCCGGTACAAACTGTCAGGATCGGCTGATTGCCCTGCATGATGCCGACTGCCCTTGGCGTCCCAGTGATCTTGCCCAGCGTCTAGGCAGAATCGTCCGTCAGGGCAACCAGAATCCGGAGGTGGAAATTTATCGCTATGTCACGGAAAACACCTTCGATGCCTATCTTTATCAGCTGGTGGAGAATAAGCAAAAGTTCATCGCCCAGATTATGACCAGCAAAGCCCCCGCCCGTATTGCGGATGATGTGGATGAAACCGCACTGAGCTATTCAGAAATCAAAGCCCTTGCCACCGGAAATCCGTTGATTATTGAAAAGTGCAATCTGGATGTGGAGGTGGCCAAACTGAATGTGTTGAAGGCGAACCACCTGAATCAGCGGTTCGCCTTGGAAAATCTGGTGCTGCGGAAGTACCCAGCGAAAATTGCCGAGCTGACGGAGATCATAGCGGGCTTTGAAAAGGATGTGTCTATCGCTCAGGCGAATCCTAAACCAGCAGAGGGGTTTGCCGGCATGGAAATTCAGGGCACCTATCATTCTGAAAAGGAAACTGCAGGCAAAGCCATTCTTGCAGCCTGCACCGGTCTGGGGGAGTCGGATTTCATCCCGCTGGGACAATACCGGGGTTTTTCTATGACACTTCTTTATGATGCAGTTCATGCGGACTACAAGTTGACGATGAAAAGTGTGCTGTCCCACACTACCAGCTTGGGTGCGGATGTGTTCGGAAATATCACTCGGTTGGATAATTTGGTGGACGGACTGGCAAAGGAGCTGGAAGCATACCGGGAGGCACTGCAGGACACACGAAACCAGCTGGAAAACGCTAAGGTTGAGCTGGAAACACCGTTTGCGAAGGAGCAGGAGCTGGCGGAAAAATCAGAACGGTTGAATACACTGAATATACTGCTGAATATAGAGCAGGTGGATAACGAAATGCTAGATGATGTGCCGGAGGAAAAAATATTTAAGCAGGAACGAATTGCGGAATCTCGAACGATAAGGACGATCTAGAATAAATCAGCATTTCTGATCGTTTATTTTTTGTATTGTGAAATTTTGCGACGAAAAATAAAAATCCAAAATGCTAACAAAATTGGGTATAGGCTCTTGATCAATCAATGTATACAATTTTTCACCAACAGTTGTGAACTTAATAATTCCAACTTGAATGTTTTCTGGGAATGTGATTTCGCCCTCTCTTAGAATATTCTCTGGAACTGTTTTTCCCATCCATTCGGCCCAATTGTTTTTGGGCCGAATAGCATAGCTATCGCCATGATACTCGATAATAAACTCGCCAATTCGGGTACATTGATATTTATTCCCTGGACCAGAGTAATCCTTATTAACCAGTCCAGCACTATACGGATATAAGTATGGTTTTGCGTCCTGCTCGGAATACTCGATAAGTCCGACTTCTTGTAATACAGATATTATTTCAGGACTCGGCACACAGGCAATATATTCTGTTGCAACTTCTTCGGTTTGAGGACTCAATAAGAGTACTCCGTGCGCTTTTCGATTAAGCACGATTGGGTAATACTGCGGTATGGCACGATTTGTAAATCCTGCAATTACTGTTTTGGGAAAATGAACAGTTATTTTGCATAACTTTGTAAAAGCATCTGCGGTTTCATAATCCATCAAAGACATTATATGGATTAGATGCCTATGAACACTAGTGTCACCATTTAATCTTTCCGCCAATATCCTGCCCCACATTTTCTGAATCGCATCATCCGAGATATGCTTTGCATACTCAAAAAAGTAAACCAGCCAGTCGTCGGAGACGTTCATGGGGGCGTCCTCTCTCAACTCATCTGCAGCATATTTGATAATTTTTCCTTTGTTGATATATTCCCTGAAATCCTGTCTTGCACGGGCAATTTTTGCGCCCTTTTCTAATCCTGTTAGCCTCGGATCATCTTCTATGGCCTTCTTATAAGTCGCAAGACCTTCAGCAAAATCTTTTCTTCCCCCATGCGGAGAGGCAAGCCAAACAGTAGCTCTTTCAAGCATATCCAAAAGTTTTACTACTACTTCTCCTGCGCCATCTAGCGATATCAGTTCACCAGCCATAACGTGCTCCCTTCTGTCTATATTAATTGGAACTATTTCGATCATATGATAAAACTTACTTCCATATTTGGTTAATATGGCGGACTAACGCATCAATATATCAAACTATTCGACTACTCTAGTATATCAGGAAATGCGTTGCTTTGCAATTGAATTTTATTACTCATTGTTAAAATCAAGAATCCTGTGGAATATGCAGTAAAATCCGGCAACATAGTTTGAATTGTTTGAAAAGGTAGTTAATTATGTGATAATAGGGTTATTTGATGAACTTTGTTGTCATACGAAATACTCTATCGGAAAATGAATTGCAGCAAGTCTATTTTAAGGAACGGCGCTTATTACAGATGCCAATTATGAGTACACCCGCCATGAGGATATATTGTTGTTAATATAATACAATGGATTTTCTCCTTGAAATACAAACCCATCCCAAATGCCTTATCCTTACCAGCCGATATATTCAAAAATTGTGGCAGTTATGAGGCTAACTATCACATGGAAAATATCCAGGACGCTGTGAAAGCCTGTACCAATGAATTGGTATGGGCTATTATATTACCCGGAAGGATGCGAGGTGAAGCAATATGTCATTCATTCCACCAGAAACTGTTGAAAAAGCCCGCCAGGTGGATCTTTTGACCTACCTGAAAGCCTGCGAACCCGACGAACTGGTTCACATCAGCGGCGAGCATTATTGCACACGGGAGCATGATTCCCTCAAAATCTCCAATGGGAAATGGTACTGGTTTTCCCGTGGTTTTGGCGGCTACAATGCGCTGGATTATCTTATCAAGGTCAGAGAGCTACCCTTTACGGAAGCCGTGGAGCGGATCACCGGGCAGGTGGCCTATCTGCCCCGGCAGGCACCACCGAAACTGATAAAACCAAAGGTGCTGTTGCTGCCAAGGGCCAGCCGTGATACAAGCCGGGTTTATGCCTACCTGCGCAGCCGTGGCATTGATGCGGAACTCATTGATTTCTGCATTCGCACCGGGCGGCTGTATGAAAGTTTTCCCCACCACAATGCGGTTTTCGTGGGACTGGATCGGTACAGCAAGCCCAGGTACGCAAACCTGAGAGGCGTAGGGACAGACTTTGTGGGAGAAGCCAGTGGCAGCGACAAACGGTACTCTTTCAGCATCTCTACACCGGGGAGCGGCACCGTCCATCTTTTTGAAAGTGCCATTGATCTGCTTTCCTATGCCACCCTGGTCAAACAGAATGGCGGCAACTGGAACCGGGAGCATCTGGTTTCCCTGGCCGGCGTTTATAGGCCAAAGGTGGAATTGCAAGAAAGCTCCATGCCGCTGGCTCTGAAACGGTATCTGTCGGAGAATCCAGAAATTCATTCCATCGTCCTCCAGCTGGACAATGATGCTACTGGCGGACGGGCGGCAAAGGCGTTGGTTTCTATGCTGTCCGGGCGGTATGAAGTATCCGTTCAGCCGCCGCCCTATGGCAATGACTACAATGACTATCTCTGCATGAAGCTGGGCATTCCCATCACCCACAGGAGCGGGAAGGTGCCGGAACGCTGACGGTTTCTTTTCAGGCGGCAATGTTCGCCCGCAGGAAGAACAGAACTGCACAATACCAGCAAGCATCGTCTTTGGTCACCCAAAGACAGCTTGACAGGGATAATCCCTGTAACCCTTAGTTAAAGAAAGGACGATTCTATGAGCAGAAGTGAAGTCAGAAAGAGAAACAACCGAGTCCAAGTTCGGTTGGACAACAAGGAACATCAGGCATTTCTAAAAGCTGTTCGCCGTTCCCGTCTATCTCAGGAGGTGTACCTTCGCCACCTTATCAATGGTGTTGTTCCGCAGGATGCCCCTCCACCCGATTACTATGCCATGACCCAACAGCTCTACCGCATTGGCAGTAATCTAAACCAAATTGCGCAGAAGGCCCACACACTGAATGTCATTGATGTTCAGCGGTACGATGCAGCCGTTTCTCAATTCCGGGCGGCGGTGAAGCAGATTACCGAAGCCGTGGTGTGCCCCCGCCCTATGGAGTAATCGTAATGGCGGTCACATCCATTTGGCGTGTCAATGGCTGGCTGGGCAAGGTGGTAATCTATGTCGAGAACCCAGACAAAACCACCAATCCGGGGTTCTTCAGAAACGAAGTACAGTCTCCGGAATGCAGCCAAGGTCTGGACGATGTAATTGCTTATGCCGTAAACAGCCGAAAAACAGAACAGTACCGGGAAGATGCAGACATTCTGGAACGCTTTGTATCCGGAGTAAACTGCCATCCCGCTACCGCTCGTGCCGAGATGCTGGCAGTCAAAAAACGCTTTGGCAAGGAAGATGGCACCATAGCCTATCACGGGTATCAGTCCTTCGCTCCTGAGGAAGCTACCCCGGAGATTGCCCACAAGATTGGCGTGGAGCTTGCGCAGCGGCTATGGGGTAACAGGTATCAGGTGGTAATCGCCACCCATTTGGACAAAGCAAACCATCTGCACAATCATTTTGTGCTGAACACAGTCTCTTTCGTAGACGGCAAAAAATATTTCCGTTCCGCAAAAGATTACCGTGAACTCCAAGCTACATCGGATGCCCTCTGCCGGGAATACGGCCTTTCCGTCATTGAGAATCCCCAACCCGGAAAGGGCAAGCACTACGGGGAGTGGAGGGCCGAGCAGGAGCAGCGGCCAACCTGGAGAGGGCTTGTGCGCTCTGATATTGACGGCGCAATCCAGCAGTCAATGACGGAACGGCAGTTTTTTGACACACTCCACCGCAAGGGCTACGAAATAAAGATGGGCAAGGATATTTCTGTCCGTCCGCCGGGAAAGGAACGTTTTGTCCGCCTTTCCCGGAATTTTGGGGAGGAATACACCCTGGATGGTATCCGCAGGCGGATTCTGGACCAGACCAGAGCTGTCCGTCCTCTACCGGAATCTGTTTCAAAGCCAACACGTTATCGCCTGTCCGGAAATTGGCAGTCTTGCAAAAAGGTGACTGGCTTCCGGGCATTGTATTTTCACTACTGCTATCTGCTGGGCGTATTTCCCCGGGAGAAACAGCAGAATCAAAAACGGCTCCACTTTCTTCTTCGGGAGGATCTTATCAAGCTGGATGCCGTCATACAGGAGGCAAGGCTGCTGGCGGCAAATCGTATCGATACTGCTCAGCAGCTTTCTTCATATCAAAGCGAACTGGAAAGCCGGATAGAATCGGTGACTTTTCAGCGAAAGCAGCTCTATCGCAAGCTGCGGACTGTGGCTGTGAAATCGGATGAAGCGGCTTCTGTCGAGACCAGCGCCGCCATCACCGCACTTTCCAAAGAGCTTTGCCAATTGCGACGGGAGGTGAAACTATGTAGTGACATTGCTCTGCGTTCCGGTGTCCTGCCGGGACGCATTCAGGAAGCCCGAAAAACACAAGGAAAGGAACGAAACGAGCATGACCAATTCAGGCGATGCAGCAGAACAAATCGTTAGGATGAGTCTGGAGGGTACAGAAGCTGCCCTCCGGCTTTCCGGTTCTGCAGCTAAAAACATTGCGGTAGCACTATACTGTATATCCGCATTATACTCCAAATAAATTGCTTTCTTAACGTAATAGTACAGGTAAAAAATAACGGTATAAATGTAGAATAATGGAGAATTATTTCCAGTTGTGCCTTTGGGCTTGCCACTCATGCCAGATATCTTGAATGGAAAGGATAGTACATATATACTATAGCCAAAGACAGGCGGATAGGAGATGATCGTATCTATAAAGCTGCAACGTGGATTTGTGGTAGACTGTGTGAGAATCAGATTATTCCCGCAGAGCGTGAAAAAGCATACATATATGGGTTCGAGTTGCTGATTTCAAGTTTTGTTGGTATTCTTTGTTTAATTCTGCTATCAGCGTTATGCGGGATTAAATATGCCTGGATTCCGTATTTAATTGGATTTATTCCGCTACGGGTAACTGGAGGTGGGTATCACGCAAAGACGCATTTTATGTGTATCGTCACTTTTTCTACAGTTTTTCTTTTTTCGCTGTATTCTAGCAGAGCGGTTGCCCTAATTCCAAATGTTCACCTTATATTGGCAGTTGTTTCAATGGTAGTAATGTATTTCTTTGCACCAATAGAGGCACAAAACAAACCACTATCAAAACAATCACGTCGTGAAAATCGAAAAAGGTGTATCGCAGTTTCTTGGTGTGCCGTCGGTGTGTCAGTGATTTTTATGCTGATGAAAGTGAATACCAGTATCTATGTTATGATGTATTTTATGGGCGTTTTTGCAGCCAACATTTCGATATTAGCTGTTGTTTTAACGAGAAAATAGTACAATTATTCAGTCGAATGGCTGAATAAAATATAAGAAAGAGGTATTTACTATGAAAGCAAAAACAAGAAATTTGATTTGGAGAATCATGAGCTGTGCCGCAAGTTTTGCGTTGATGCTGGCGATTAACAGCGTTTCTAACACATGCTGTTTCTTGTCGTATCAGCCAAACGTTCCTAACGATTTGCTTCAAGAATGTGATTGAATTGCACTAAGGGTGAAACTGCAACAGCAGTTCATCAATTCCCCGGAAATTAAGAAAGTGCACGCTTAATTTTTGCGAGTGCTCGTTACAAATCATCAGTGACGAGGGGAAACGGTTGATGATAAGAACTTATAGATTAAAGAATGGAGGTTTTTATGAAACGTACAAAGAAGATGATTGCGCTGCTTGTGGCTGTGATTACTGTTGTGTCTATGATGGCAATCCCAGCTTCAGCATTGGATCCCTCGTGGAATAGCTATATTCAGAATAATTTTCCAGAGCAGCGTGTTGGGTATTATCATTATGGATATACCTATTTGATTCAAAGGTTCCTTTATGTCAACCCTGATACAAAGAGCTATATTGTCTCTAGTGGTGGCATTGACGGAATGTTTGGAAATGGAACAAAAAATGCTGTTCGGATTTTCCAGGATGAATGTAACTCAAGCGATGGTCTGCCGTATATTGATACGAGTAGCAGCGGTGAGCCTGGCAAAGTTGGGAGCCAAACATGGTATGCTATTGCGTACATGATGTCAGAGGTATATCCAGACTCGTACGAAGATTGGTGGGCCTACAATAAAAAGGTTGCAAGGTATGATTATAAAACCAAGCAATTGAAGTATTTCAGTAGTGATAATACAGTAGGTGGTTTGGTTACAACATTAGGTTGATTTTTACTGACACACAGGCCAAAATGTATTGGCCTGTGTGTTGTAGCATAACTTAATTTATGAAAGGAATGAAAATGGTGAGATTAGTAACAAGATTGATAGCTTTATTGGCCGCTACACTATTTCTGTATGGATGCCAAGAAAAACCGGACAGAGAAGTTGTAGTCAATAAAGGTAATACGCAGGGTGATATTTATTCATATGAGGCAACAACGGAAACCGATGTTACCCAAATGGGAGAAGGAAATGATACACATATACAGTATAATAATAGGTTTGAAAGTACGGACGGGACGGTCATCTTTACATTTAATATAGATGTGGAGACCGGAGAATCTCAGATGCCTATTGTTGAGGTTGTGCCGCATTATTTCACAACGGATGATGCGCAAAGAGTCGCTTCAGTATTGTTTCCAAATGCAATATTTTATGAGGCAGAACCGCGTTTTTCGCCACTATATTCAAAATCGGATATCCAAGAGAAGCTAGCTAGGTGGATGCCCTTCGCAGGAAGTAAATCCGTAGATAATTTTGTTAAGGAATATACGCTTTTGATGGAAACAGCACCAAATGAAAATCCACATAAGCTGGCAAAGTGGGAATTTACAAAGGAAACTTTTTACCTTGAGAATTTTGAAACTGCAAAAAAAATGGACACATCAAAAGATAATGACGAAATAAGATTATCATTGAAAGATGACGAGGTGCCTTTTTTATACGATGTTGTTACAAGGAACCGTTCAGATTTTAAGTTAAATAATATATATGTTTACCCGTATGACGGAATGAGTCCAAACGGAATAGACCATCAAATCTTTATGTCCAGATTATGTGGGGAGGGTAGGCCGACGGAAGCGCAAGTTGCGAATATCAAGCAACGTGCCCAAAAGATGTTGGAGGCAATGCAAATCGGTAATTGGCTAATTGATGAAGTCTATGTGGAACAGTCTGGAAATGAATACCTCATTCATGTAAATGCCGTTCCTTCGTTTGGTGGAATAGCAGCAATACGCAGAGACCAGATAATGAACTTAAAAAGCAAAGATAACTATGCATCGAATTATTATATTACAGATGCCATGTTTTCTTTTGGCGCAACGGGAAGATTGATTACATTTGACTTGTATTCCCCTGTTGATGTTAAACAAACAGTCAACGAAAGTGCAAAGATGATCCCAATAAACGAACTGCTTCAACTCGCACGGAAACAACTTTCGCTGAGTGATATGTACCAATATGATTATATGCAATTACTTGATGGTAACAGTGAAAATGTTAGATGCAATATTGAAATAGATAAAATGAACTTCGGACTGACACGTGTAAAAGTAGCCAATTCGGATGACAGTTATTATTATGTACCTGCCGTTTCATTCCAGGGAAGCGTCCAATTTGAAAATATCGAATCCGGAACAATATATGATTTAGATACAGACAGAAACGGATATACATTTTTGACCTTGAATGCTGTGGATGGAACTGTTATAAACGCCACAAATCAATAGGAATTGTATAAAGCAGCATAAATCAGATAACTAGTATCAAAGAATACATAGGGATACTAACTCAATCACACAGGATCAATCTATATATACTGCAGTCGAAGGCAGAAGAAGAGGAGGTCGGTTTATTCAAATGGAAGTGCCGTGGAACTGGCTCATATCCGCAACAGGATTTATAATTATCCTCTATTCAAGCATGATAAACGAGGTGATTGTTATTCTGAGAGGTGGAATCAATCTACCGGCAGGATATGCAAACGAGTTTATGATATCTGCTTTGCAGACAAAGGTGACAAACTCATTTGTGCCGATATTAGCGGTTATACCTTTTTCAGGAAAATATATTGATGATGTGAAAAGTAAATTTATTAGGTTTTACATAATCCGCACAGATCGAAAAGGCTATTTATTGAAGAAAATAGCAAATTCCTTTGCGTGTGGAGGATCAATATTTTGGGGAGGGGGCATAGTAGCGTGGGGAATCGCATCTTTGATTTTCTCTCCAATGGAAAAATTGGCACCCAATAGTGGAGTTGCTATACAATTTTTATCGAATTTCTTACTTTTTTTTCTGGTTGGTGGTATGTGGTCTGTTGTTGGAATGACAATGAGCTCTTTCATGGAGAGCAAATACATCGCATATGCTTCGCCTTTCATCATCTACTATCTGCTGATCATCCTCTGTGAGCGTTATTTTCCAAATGTATCATTGCTTCACCCTCTAAATTGGACAAAAGCAGATATCTGGCCTTTTGGCGTATGGGGAGCAGCGGTGTTTCTATTGGAACTAACGTCAATCAGCGGACTCTTCTTTGTGATCCGAGCTGGGAAAAAACTATGGGAGCTTTAAAAAAAATAAAACAAATACGCACCATTGCTGGATACAATTTCCGGCTATGGTGGGGAAACCCACGGATTATTGTTACATTCACCCTCACATTCATCACGAGCTTCCTCCTGACAGACAAAGCCGTCCGTTTTGCCATCGACCATAACACAACGATGCAGATGGTAGAATCCTTTATCTGGAGCTTCGGTGACAGCAATTCTATCCTTCTATCCTCTGTGCTGCTGGTACTGCTCTTTGCGGACATGCCTTTCCTGTCCTCCGGAATCCCCTTTTACCTGGTCCGGACGGACCGGAGAACTTGGATCACAGGACAAGTTGTGTACATTTTGGCAGCTACCACGATTTACCTGACCTTTATGCTAGCAAGCACCGTAATACTCTCCATTCAGCAATCCTTCGCTGCCAATATGTGGAGCCCCACAGCGGCAATCCTCGGCTATACCAATGCTGGTGAGCGTGTAGCAATTCCGGCGTTGGTCAAAACGCTGGAAATGAGCTGGCCCTATCAGAGCATGATTTCCATTTTCTGCCTCATGCTGGGCTATACCTCTGTTATGGTGCTGCTGATGCTGGCCTGCAACTTGCGGTTCGGTCAAGTCGCAGGGGTTGTTAGTGTACTAGTGTTCAGTCTGTACGGAATTCTCATGCAGCCGGATACCATTCAGCTTATTCTAAAGCTGCCGGATGAAGCCTACTACATTGCCAATGTCATTATCGGCTGGCTGTCTCCACTGAACCAAGCCACATACCATATGCACAATTTCGGCTATGACAAGCTGCCCCGGCTGTGGCAGTCCTATTGTATTTTTATTGGCTTGTCCGTGATCTTGTATTTTGCCTCTATCCGGGCGGCCAAGCGGTACAATTTCAGCTTCACAGGAACGGAGGGGTGAGCTATGGAAAACGTGATTGAAGTATGTGATGTCAATAAATACTTTGGGGAAGAACACGTTCTGAAAAGTGTTTCCCACACCTTTGAAAAGGGGAAAATTCACGGAATTGTGGGCAACAATGGTTCCGGCAAAACTGTTCTGATGAAGTGTATCTGCGGCTTTTTGAAGCCGGACAGCGGTGTGATCTATGTCAACCACAAACAGGTGGGGAAGGAAACGGATTTCCCGGAGGATATTGGCATCATCATCGAAACACCGGGATTCCTGCCTCACCTATCTGGAACCCAGAATCTAAAGATTTTGGCCTCGCTGCAAAAAAAGGCCAATGCCTTGACCATCCGGGCCGTCCTGGAACAGGTAGGGCTGGACCCGGATATGAAGAAGCCAGTGGGAAAATACTCTCTGGGAATGCGGCAGCGTTTGGGCTTTGCTCAGGCGTTGATGGAGGACCCTAGTCTGCTGATCCTGGACGAACCCCTTAACGGCCTGGACAAGCACGGTGTGGTACATATCCGAAACGTCATTAAGGGTCTTCGAGAAGAGGGGAAAACCGTGATCCTGGCAAGCCACAATCAAGTGGATATTGATGAACTCTGCGATACGGTCTGCGAAATGGACGCTGGCGTTCTGACGGTGGTGCGGTAATGGGACATTTGATAGAGGCAAGCTTTATCCCGGACTTGAGAAGTGCGGGCAACCTGGAACGGATGCTGACATTTGAAGCCGATGCCGGGGACACCATTTTCATAAACAGCTCCCCAAAGCGGAGCGAACAGTTCTTTGAAGTTCTTTGCGGCCTGCGGGAGCCGGACGCGGGAACAATCCTTATCAATGGTGTTGACCCGTACACATTGACACCGGACCAGGGGGCTGCCTTCCGGCGGGAAAATATTGGCGCGATCCCGCAAGGCTTGGGTTGGATTCAAGAGCTGCGGATGATCGACCAAATCGTGTTTCCAGTGCGCTTGGCTGGTATTGAGAATGCGGAAATTCTAAGGGCGGTAAGAAGCTTGACCTCGGAGCTTCTGCCACCTTACGACCTTTACAATACGCCGGGAAAATGCTCGGCCCGCAAGCAGGCCCATGCGGCGATTCTGCGGGCTGTGATATGTAAACCCAAAATGCTGGTGTTCCACGGCTTCCTGGATGATTTACCGGACCTGGATACAGATACATTATGGCGAACTCTGCGGAAGCTCCGCCCGGAGGGCAGTGTGTTGGTTTATCTCAGCGGTGCCCCAGCCCCGAAGCAAGTACAGTGGACACGAGAACTGCGTGTGTAAGGATGGAGGAAAAGAAGAAATGATTCAGAAGATTTTTGCGGGAATGCTGGCCGTGATACTGGTACTGACATTGCCGCTTTCCGCTTTGGCGGAGGATACCGCCGATACCACGGCCACCGAGGAAACTGTTGCCGCACAAGAGGAAAGCACACCTGACCAGGAAGAAGAGGACACTTCAATGGAGCCGTCCGATCCCGCACCTACGACACAGCCTACAGAGTCAACCGCGCCCACGACGGAACCGACGACACCAACCGAAACAGACCCGACAGAGCCCGCTACAACTCCTACCTCCCCGACGCAGCCCTCTGACCCTACTGAACCGTCTCAGCCCACGGAGCCTACTCAGCCAACAGAGCCTACCCAGCCGACACAGCCTACCCAGCCGACACAGCCAACACAGCCAACCACACCGTCCAAAATCCCAACTGCGGTAGAAATTGACACCGAGCATGTCTACCACGGCATGGACCGGGCCTATGAGGATGGCTACATACCCAGAACCAGCGGGAACACCATGCATTTGGTATTGCCTCTGCGCACCAACAGAAGCCTCTATAGGGACGAGATCAAGGCATCTCTGGGCCTGGGAGCCAGCGCATCCGCTCCCTTTGAAATCGCCAACTACGAGAAGATATTTACACTGGAATCCGTTGTTCCTAAGGATACAGAGGAACCCCAAGATGTATTCTTGGTGCAATTTGATGTTACTCTTTCGGAAAAGCGGTACAACGGTGTTTATCCCGTAACGGTCAACATTTCTGGTTATGATGCGGAGAACAATCCAATTGACTGCATTTATACCATCTATGTGACTATTACGGATGGCCGATCCACAGAAGCCAGGCAGACAGCTCCGGAGGTCGCAACCGCCGAACCGGTCATATATATATCCGGCAGCAGGGTAGAGCCGGAAAAGGCGATGGCGGGAGAAGAATTCACCCTGACGGTCACACTTAAAAACTCCCTGACAACGAAATTTGTTCGGAATATGCTGGTAAAGGTAGACACCGGAAACCTGCATATCAATCTGCTGGAGGACAGCAATGTTTTCCAGATCGATAAAATCCCCGCTGGTGGAGAAGCGGAGCTGACCATTCGCTTCGGAACGGATTCTTCTCTCCCGGCAGGTAAATATCCATTGAACTTCACTTTTAATTATGACAGCAGCAAGACCTTGAACCTATCCTCCTCCGGTACAACGCTGGTGGAAATTCAGCAGCCCGCCAACATGGAATTGGTAATGCCCCGTTTTGCGGACAGCGTAACTGTAGGCGAAACCATCCCTGTAACCTTCCAGGTGATGAATATGGGCAGGGACCCGATGCACAACGTCCGCTGTGTGGTTTCCGGCTTCGGCTTTGCGCCCTCCAATACGGGATATATCGGCACCATGGGGGCGGGAACCTCAGCAACAACGAAAATTGAACTGTACATTATTGCTCTGAATGCCAGCAAGGGAAACGAAAACGGCAACCAGTACGGTAATACAGTTGGTACAGTTACTTTGATATATGAAAACGAGAACGGAGAGGCATTCCAACAGGAAACCACCTTTGAAACAACAGTAAACCGCCCGATTGTCCAGCTACAGCAAACGGATAACACGGAAGAAGAAAAGCAAAAGGCAGCAAGCCAGTGGTGGGTTTCCGTGCTGATTTTAGGAGGTGTGATCCTTGCGGCAGTCATCGGAATTATCCTTGTCAAGAAACGCCAGAAGAATCATGGCGGGGCATATCTGTAAAATTGCGGCAAAGACCATCCCCCGCTGCGGTTGGACGGCCATCATCATGCTGTGCCTTGGCCTCTACATGTTGTTCCCCGGCTCTCAGACGGCCCAGCAGCTATATACGGAAAAGCACACCCCATTTGAGCTGATCGGCTCTACGGACGGTACAACAATTGATTTGAATACGCTTTCACAAATTTCTGGTGTAGAGCGAGTCAGCCCAATTTTGCAAATCAATTGTCAACTGACTTATGGAGAAAAAGACGCAAGCAATCAAATTGATGCGGTGTACGCATCCTATCCGGATGTGCATCTGACTGACGGAACCATCTTCACAGATCATACAAACATGCCGTATCTTGTACTGAATGAGGCCGCAACTAGGCTATTTGCAGAGAAGGACGACGAACCTGGAATTGCGGTTCAGGAAGAACTTCTGCTGAAAAGCGGAGATGTGGAGACAAAAGCGCAGGTTTGCGGGATTTATCAGGATGATTCAGAAATACCCCATATCTACATGAGCTATGAAGTGGCCCACAAACTGTTTGGAGCGCAGTTTACGGGAACAAATGTTGCTTTCCTGCTGACAAACAAAGGCGCTGTAGAAGAGGTGAGTGCGAAGCTGCGGAAGCATAATTTTTCAGTAGGCGCAAATACAGACACCAGCCTTGCATGGAACCTGTTGGAACAGCAGACCTGGCAGAATTTTTTGGTAGGTGCGGTACTTGTCGCTTGCTCTGCAATCCTGACACGGGAAAACTTGCTTCAGGAAAGGTTCAGTTCCAAAGCAGAGTGGGAAATACTTCTTACAAATGGAATGTCTGTAAAGAAGATAGAACAAATGTTACAAGTCCGGATTGCCATAACAGAATTAATCTGCATGTTTGTTTCAATAATTATTTCGGAGACAGTAAATACGTTCTCGTGGATTGCACTGGGTGTAGTTCCTATATTCATACTGATTTACAGCTGTTGCGTTTTTGCTAAAACTTATGAAAAAATCAATCATTTATCCTAGTGAGTATTAGTTTTGCAAAATTCTCTGGAAAAATGTACCAATAGGTTCTACCTTCAAAAATGGGGATACTGTCCTGCAAACTGACTTTTATGATACCTCCATTACCCAATTGATGTGTCCTGTTGTGACAGCTCCGGAGGAAAAACACTTCTCTGGATGGGTAACGGAGGGAAGAAATGAGGAAGGAGAAACCGTTATGAATTTAGTGTTTCAGCCGGATGAAAGCGGGAGAGTGTTCCTCTCTGCTGGAAATAGGCTAGAGCCAATGACGCTGTTTCCATTATTTGAATAATTCAAACCGCTAAAACAATTGCCCCGTAAAGGCCGGACGACCATACGCAGAGCTGGGGCGTAGTTGGAGGAGTTTATGTGAGTGACAGACAAATGGGCTCACGATGGATTCGGTGCCCAATTTGCAGGGGGAAATCACGGACAAAAGTCTATGAAGATACTATTCTGGTTCGATTCCCATTGTACTGCCCAAAGTGCAAAACCGAAATTCGGATAGATGTTATACAATTTAAGATGCTGGAAAGCAAAATGAGCCGCTTGTAAAAGCCAAGAGCCTGCTTAACCCTATTTGTGGGGAAAGCAGGCTCTTATTTTATTCTTCTATCATTGACCCTTTTTTAGTGCGAAGCACTCTGGTGACGGATTCGCAAACTGGGATTAAAGCAGCGACTTCTTCTTCCGTGCATTCTTCAATGAGCTGCTTTAATTGGAAGTGAAGCTGGGATTCCTGTTTCTTTTCAGGGCTAAACACTACACGGGAATCAATCTTTAGCGTGTTCAGCAAACGGTATAAAACGTGCAAAGTCGTATTGCTTTCGTAATTTTCGATGTTTGTGATTGTACGCACATCGACATCGATTATATCTGCAAGCTGTTTTTTCGAAAGACCCTGTTGAATACGGGCACGCTTAACCGCATCTCCCAGAGCACGAGAATACTCAGGCATTCCAAATTCACCTCGTGAATATTCTACAATACGACACCTTTCCTTTGAATACAACAAAATGTATCCGAAACGGAAATATATTCCAAGTACAAAAGGAGTATGTTTATGGTCATTCGATGTCGCCAATGTCATAAATTGTATTTCAGTATAGACGACAGACCTATTGCGCCCTAAAGCCGGAAATATGTTCCAACAGGGGACATTTCTATAAAAATGCAGCGGTAATTCATTGCCGCTCACCTCCAATCAACCTGAATCTTCAAAATTCAGATTGATTGGAGGAAACCAACATGGATGGGACCCATCCGAAAAGAAAGAAGGACAAAGACAACCCCTATGCGCTCTCTGTAGAAGATGGAAGCTATTTCATCTCGTTTTCAGACGGTCAAGGGGTTTATTATAGAGAACAGGTCGATGAAAAACTCTATACCGTGTTTAATCAATACGAATTGGAGGATATATCGCACCTAAATGTGGTCAGCCGACATTATGAGCATTCTGATTTAACGGAAGGAACTCTAAACCAGAGAGCCGCAGCAGCCCCGGAACCGCTGGAAGATCAGGTTTACAGAAAGCTCCTATATCAGAAGCTACATAAGGCAATCTTGACACTACCGGAGATTCAGCGCCGCCGTCTGTGGCTGTACTACTTTGATGGGTATACCTTCGAACAGATTTCGGAAATGGAAGGCTGCACCAAACGAGCCGTCAAATTCAGCGTAGACATTGCACTGAAAAAGCTCAAAGATTTTTTCTGAAAAAGTAGTATTCAAGACTACACTTTTAGCCGATAAGTGAGCAAACAGGTGAAGGGGTTAAATCCTTCACCTGTTTCTCTGTTTGAGGAGCGGATTTGCAGCTTGAAAAAAGAATACCCATTCGTCAAACACATTCCTATTGCTATTGCGATGAGCATAAGCCACTTTAGAAACTGCGCCGGGATGTGCCGGAGAAAGTATCAGGACACAGCAATTTTATTTGGCCTGTTCCGCTTTTCCTGGCACGGAGCGAGAAACTGTTTCTAAGACTGTCGGGCAGCTCCCGGTAGGGCGATAACAAGCAGTGGGGACAATGATACTCCCGTCCAGTCACAGCTAGGAACGCAATGAGGGCGGTCACATGAGAACCATGTGAGGGCGCAGAACATCCCGTGGAGCTGGTACGCTGCCAGCCGTTTGGCGACTTCCCAAAGAGCCGGGGTGTCGAGGACAAATTGGCTTCTACATAGGCAGAAAAGCCTATAAACTAAGGAGGTCAATCAACATATGAACGGAACATATCTTCGTGGAGAACTGTATTATGCAGACCTGGGGACGGGCATTGGCTCTGAACAGAACGGCTATCGCCCGGTGGTCATCATCCAGAATGATGTAGGCAACCGGCACAGCCCCACAACCATTGTTGCGGCTATTTCCACCAGAATCGGCACGAAAGCAAAGCTCCCGACCCACTATCATTTAGGCTCTGAGAATGGGCTTGCCCAGCCGTCTATGGTGATGCTGGAACAAATTCGTACCATCGACAAGAAACGTCTGGTACAGTACATCGGGAAACTTTCTGAAACGGAATGCAGAGGGCTGAACCATGCGTTGGCTATCAGCGTTGGTCTGATTCCTGTCACCTCGGAAAAACTGACACTCTGTCTTTGTAGCGCCTGTGCCGATAATTTCTATGGCTCAGGCGCTTATTTTTTGAGACGGGTGAACCCCGCCAGCAACGAGAAAGAGCTTTGTACCTATTGCAGTCAACGGATGGGCGTGGAATATGAAATTACGAAGCGGAAGGGGCGTTAAGCAAGGCATGAATTTTGAGGTGCCGCAATAGAATAGGGCAGGGGAGGTCTGCCCTGTTGAAGCCGAAAGAGTATGTCTATGTAGGAGAACCAGTTCCTGATTTGATGGAGCCGCAATACTCGGAATTCCTGCTTCACTTGCAGAAATCCATTCTTTACTTCCTGGAAAAACGAAATCTCCTGACCCATGCGCAAAAGGAGCACTGTGTAGCGGAGATTGAAAAGCAGTATACGAAGGAGCGCAGCAAGCACCGGGCCTAGGCTCGGTGCTTTTACATACAGAGGATTGGCACCTTCGACTTTTTGAAAAGGCTGCCGTAAAATTGCAGTATTTCAAAAAAGGAGGAGCATTTCATGTCTATTGATCGCTATGAATTGATGAATCAGGAGCGCCGATTTCAGCAGACGAAAAAGCGGGTTGCCGCATACTGCCGTGTTTCTACGGACAATGAGGATCAGGCCAATTCCTTTGAGAGCCAGCAGCGCTATTTCCGCCAGTACATCCAGTGCCACCAGGAATGGGAGCTTTTCGAGGTGTTTGCCGATGAAGGGCTGTCCGGAACTACTACAAAAAAGCGAAAAGCCTTTAACCGGATGATTGCCTGCGCCAAGAATGGAGAGCTGGATTTGATTGTGACCAAGGAAATATCCCGTTTCGCCCGAAATACACTGGACAGCATCTCCTATACTCGTGAACTTAAGAAGCTGGGTGTAGGTGTTATCTTTATGAATGACAACATCAACACCCTGGACGGTGATGCGGAGCTGCGGCTGGCCATCATGTCCTCCATTGCCCAGGAAGAGAGCCGAAGGACCTCTGAGCGGGTCAAATGGGGCCAGAAGCGACAGATGGAGCAGGGCGTTGTATTCGGGAGAAGTATGCTTGGCTATGATGTTACCGACGGAAAAATGACCGTCAACCCGGATGGCGCAGAGGTAGTGCGGTTGATTTTCCAGAAATTTGTCCAGGAGGGGAAGGGCACTCATGTGATTGCCAGGGAGCTGCGGGAGGCCGGAATTTACCCGGTGCGGGTCAAGGAATGGTCTAATACTGTTATCCTACGGCTGCTCCGTAATGAAAAATACTGCGGTGATCTGGTTCAAAAGAAAACATATACTCCTGATTATCTGTCCCATGATAAGAAATACAACAAAGGGCAGGAGGAGTTCGTAATTCTCAAGGATCATCACGAACCTATCATTTCCAGAGAGCTGTTCGATGAAGCCAATCGGATTCTGGATGAGCGATCCGATTCTATGAAAGGGAAATCCAAGCACTCAAACCGTTATCCCTTTTCAGGGAAAATCAAATGTGGATGCTGCGGTTCCAGCTATGTCGCTCGATACAAAACCAGAAAGGACGGGAGCCGCTATAAAGGGTGGCGCTGCTACGAAGCCAGCCAGAACGGACGGCCCCATATTGATGCTGCCGGAAACCAAGTAGGCTGTACCGGCCCAGGCATTCGCAATGAGGATGCTATCCATATCATGTGCCTGGTTATGCGGCAGCTTCGGCTTGACAAAGGTAGGGTTACAGACAATCTCTTGAAGGTGATTCAGCTGGTCATCCAGCAGGATATGTCCGGCGTTGACACCGAGGCTGCCCGACGGTTGATTGCGGGCTGCGAGGCGAAAAAGGAGAAGCTGCTGGATTTATACCTTTCTGGGGAGATGTCCAAAGAGAAATACCTTACGGAGCGGGAAAAACAGGACGCGGCCATCGAAGCCCAGCAGGCGCTCCTGACCAGTGTGTCCCAGCAGGAGGAGCTTCTTCGGCGGGAAGAAGAGCTGATGATTTCCATCAAAAACGCAGTCAATGAAATTCTCTCCGGCGTAGAAGCGGAGGATGAGGTCTATACCCAGCTGCTCGATAAAATGGTGATTGAAGACAGCAAGCATATCAGTGTGTACCTTTATTTATTGCCTTTTCGGTGGGCTTACGCAATGAAGAAACTAATTCCAGATGCGAAAACATCGGAGTGGAACAGTTTCGATGCTTCGGTCCCAATATCCGTCAATAGGCCCTTGAGCTCCTCAAAGGGCATGGAATAGCGCTGGGAGAGGTAGCGCAGACTGGCGCCCAGCTCGCCGTCGGGGCCGCCGTACTGGGTTATGATGATTTTTGCCAGCTGGGGATTGGGACGGCGAATTCTTACCGGATATTGGAGCTTCTTTTCATACTGAAACATGGCTTATTCCCCCTTATTTGCGGCATATTCCCAAGGCCAGGGATCGTCCAGCCAGGCATAAGTATCCCCTCGTCCGGGCGCGGCGTGGTTTAGCGGACGTTTCTCCCGCTCATAGGCCTGGGAGACCTTCTGATAGAGCTGCTGGTACTGCCGATAGAGCTCCAGCGCCTCCGTGTCCTCCGGATGGGTGTCCAGATACAGCGCCAGCTCCTGGACGGCAAAGGCGAGGACCTGCACCTCAGACAGGGGCGTTACCGGCAGATTATTCTGGTTGACCATGCCCATAAAGGGCAGATCCAACCCGGGATACAGAGTCCCCCGGACCATAGCTTTTCTCGGCTCATAGCGGACAGGACCTTCGATCTGGAAGGGCACATAGGGATTGGCCAGGGGCGCCATGGCGGGCAGGCGACCCTCCCCATAGTTTCCTGCGGGTTTCTTGGCATTCAATGGGATTCCTCCTCGAATTCAATTTGGAAAACTGATTCCGGGTCATACTATGCAGGATTCGCCCGACTGTGCATAGGCAGCGCGGGAATGCCGTAAGGTATTCAGAGGTGGTGCGGATGTTCCGAAGGCTTCGGCTATGGGCCATATGTTTCGTTCTGATTGCAGGGCTTGCCGCTGTGGGAATCTACGGTGGTGCCCGGGCGGTTTCCGCCATTTCTGACCGGTTGCCTGTAAAACGCCCCCATACGGTTATAATCGATGCGGGCCATGGCGGCGAGGATGGGGGCGCAACCTCCTGCACGGGGCGGCTGGAAAGCGGGTACAATCTGGAAATTGCCCTGCGCCTGGAGGATATGCTGCATTTTCTTGGCTTTCGGACGGAGATGATCCGCCGAACGGATACGGCCATTTACCGAAAAGGGGAGACCATTGCCCAGAAAAAGGTGGACGATCTGAAAAACCGGGTGCGCATCGTCAATGAGACCTCCGGCGGCGTTCTTCTGAGCATCCACCAGAATTACTTCTCTCAGGCTCAATACAGCGGCGCACAGGTGTTCTATGGCACGGCAGAGGGCAGCCGGGAGCTGGCGGAGACGGTCCAGTCCGCCCTGGTTTCCACGCTGAATCCCGGAAGCCGCCGAAAGGCAAAGGCCGCAAAGGGAATCTATCTCATGGAAAAGAGTCAGAAATGCGCCATTTTGGTGGAATGCGGCTTTCTTTCCAATGCAGAGGAGGAGGCGAAGCTTGCTTCCCCCGATTATCAGAAGGCCATGGCAGCGGTGATTGCGGCAGCCGTCGGGACAAAACTGGGTTGACCGGCCTTCCGGGGTTTGGTATAATGGAGAAAATCAAGGCAGCACCGCAGCGCTTTTTTACCTGCTGTGCGGTGCTGCTCCAAAGAATCGGAGATAAAAACGATGGCAAAGGCAAAAACCGTATTTTTCTGCACCAACTGCGGCAATGAAAGCCCAAAATGGCAGGGCAGATGCCCCGCCTGCGGAGCCTGGAATACCTATGAAGAGCACATTGAGAAGCCCACACTGCCGGGTAAGGCGAAATCCAGCCCCGTGGGCCAGAGCCGAAAGCCCCAGCGGATTCAGGACGTGACCACGGACGGGGAGATCCGCTTCTCCACGGGCATGGGAGAGCTGGACCGTGTCCTGGGCGGCGGTGCGGTGGCAGGTTCCCTGGTGCTGGTGGGCGGCGCTCCTGGTATTGGCAAGTCTACGCTGCTGCTGCAAATCTGCAACAGCCTGTGCGCCGGGCGCAGCGTGCTCTATGTCTCCGGCGAGGAAAGTGAGCGGCAGCTGAAGCTTCGGGCTCAGCGGCTGGGGGTAGCTCCGGAATCGCTGTATATCCTCTCTGAGACCCGCCTTTCGGACATTCTGGAGGCCGTGGAGGAGCTGAAACCCGATATCCTGATGATCGACTCCATCCAGACTCTCTACCGTGAGGAAAACGACTCCTCTCCCGGCAGCGTCTCCCAGGTAAAGGACTGCACCATGACCATGATGCACCTGAGCAAATCCCAGGGGATCACGGTGTTTGTGGTTGGCCACATCAATAAGGACGGCAACATTGCAGGCCCCAAGGTGTTGGAGCATATGGTGGACTGCGTGCTGTATTTTGAGGGCGACCCCAATTCTTCCTACCGGCTTCTCCGGGCGGCCAAAAACCGATTTGGCTCCACCAACGAGATCGGGGTCTTCGAAATGATGGAAAGCGGCCTGGAGGAGGTGCCAAACCCCAGCCAGATGCTGCTGGACGGGCGGCCCGAGGGGGCCAGCGGCACCTGCGTTGCCTGCGTCATGGAAGGCACCCGGCCGGTGCTGGCGGAGGTGCAGGCATTGGTTGCCAAGACCATGGCCAATGTGCCGCGGCGGGCTTCCGACGGTTTTGACTTCAACCGCATGATGTTGCTGCTTGCCGTGGCGGAAAAGCGGGCAGGGCTGCGGATGGGAGCCTTTGATGCCTATATCAATGTCATCGGCGGCCTGCGGCTGGATGAGCCGGGGGCGGACCTGCCGGTAGCTCTGGCGGTGGCCTCCTCCTACCGGGATGCCCCCGTTGCGGACGACCTGACGGCCATCGGCGAGGTGGGCCTGACGGGGGAGATCCGCACGGTTTCCCATCTGAACCAGCGCCTGGGAGAGGTTGCCCGGCTGGGCTTCAAAAAGTGCATCATCCCCAAAGGCGGCTCCGAAAAGCTGGATATTCCGGAAGGATTGACGGTCTACCGCGTCCGCAATCTACGGGAGGCCATTGAGGTGGCGCTGTAACCTTCGGGCAGCAGATTTATTATGCATCGGGAGGATAGAAACACAATGGGTACAATGCTTTACCATGGCACTGTTGTTCCCGGGTTGGATACCATCAAAGCAACTGCAAAATCTCACGCTACCGGCATGCCGGTGGCATACTTCACTGAGGATCGGTGCTACGCTTTGGTATGCTGCCGAAGCAGAAATGAGAACTTTGTGACTATGGGCATTCGCGCAGATGGAAAGCAGCATTATTTTGAGCGCTTTCCAAACCAGCTGGAAGTTCTCTACAAGGGAAAGCGGGGTTATCTTTACTGCCTTGAATCCACAGATGGGTTGACGCACACGAAGGGGCACACCTGGGAAAGTGCTCAGGATGTCCCTGTTGCACAATGTGAGATCGTTGCGGACGTATACGAGGAAATTCTGCGGGAAGAGGCCAAAGGCAATCTGGTGATCCATAGATATTCCGAAATTGACCCATCCGAGCAGAAAATGCATGCAAATCATATTCGGGATCATATCCTGGAGGAAGAAACCGAAATGGCGCAATTTTATTATGCTCATTTTTCGTCCCTATGGGATTCGAAAGATTCCTGAATCATACTACCTGCAAAATGCGGGGCTGACGGAGCTGTCTGAACGGACATTTCCGGGCAGCCCTGTTTTTTTATGCCAGGAAGGGATTCCGACAGGAAGTGCGCAGCTATGCCGCTATACTGGAAGCAGCAAATACAAAGGAGGAGTTTACTATGCATTTCACCAGTTTCCAGGAAGGGGACAAGCTGACCATCGCCCTGACTGGGGAAATAGACCACCACTGCGCCAAAGCCTACATCCAGGTCATTGCCGCGAAAATCGAGACCTATATGCCGGAAATCTGCGTGCTGGATTTCCGGGATGTGACCTTTGTGGATTCCTCGGGAATCGCCGTGGTCATCAACGCTCTGCGCAGCATGACCCAAATTGAGGGAAAGCTGCTGCTCACGGGCATTTCTCCCCAGCCCATGCGGGTATTCCGGGCATCGGGCCTTGACAAGCTTGTTGAAATACGGGAGGCGGTTTCATGAAATTCGGTAACTATATGATTTTGGAATTTCCCAGCAAATCCAGCAACGAAGCCTTTGCCCGCAGCGCCGTGGCCTGCTTTGCCGCTCAGATGGACCCTACATTGGAGGAGCTGGGGGACATCCGCACGGCGGTGTCCGAGGCCGTGACCAATTGCATTGTCCACGCCTATCCTGACAAGCTGGGCACCATCACCCTGCGCTGCCGCATTCTCAAGGACAATGTGCTGGACATCGTCATCAAAGACAAAGGCGTTGGCATCCCGGATGTGGAGCAGGCCCGGCGGCCCAGCTTCACCACCGGCGGGGCCGAGCGCAGCGGCATGGGCTTTACCATTATGGAGAGCTTCATGACCAGTCTGGAGATCACCTCCATAGAGGGGCGGGGGACCTCCGTACATATGCGCCGGAAGCTGCAGCGCCGCCAATGAGCGTTCCCGAGGAGCTGATTGCCCGGGCACAGGCCGGGGATATCCAAGCCAAGGAGCAGCTGATTACGGAGAATGCAGGGCTCATCTGGGCCGTTGCCCGGCGGTTCCAGGGCAGGGGCACCGAGCTGGAGGACCTCTACCAGCTGGGCTGCCTGGGCTTTTTGAAGGCCGCAGAGGGCTTCGACCCCGGCTTCGGCACCCAGTTTTCCACCTATGCCGTGCCCAAAATCGCCGGAGAGATCCGGCGATTTCTCCGGGATGACGGGGCGGTGAAGGTATCCCGGGGGCTCAAGGAGCAGTCCGCCTCCATCAAAGCCGCCCGCAGCCGCCTGACGGCAACGCTGGACCGGGAGCCAACCCTGTCCGAGCTGTCTGCCGAGACCGGCCTTTCCCCGGAAGAAATCGCCCTGGCCGAAACCGCCACCGCCGCCACGGAGTCCATCTACCGCCAGACAGGGGAGGAGGGCTTCTCCCTGGAAAATGTGCTGACGGATACGGAATCCGAGGAGCGCATGGTGGAGAAAATCGCCCTGCGGCAGGCGGTTTGGGCGCTGCCGGAGCGGGAACGGCAAATCATTGCCCTGCGGTATTTCCACGGCCTGACCCAGCAGCGCACTGCAGGAATTCTGGGCATCAGCCAGGTCCAGGTCTCCCGGGTGGAGCGCAAAGCGCTGGGCCTTCTCAAGGAGAAGCTGGAATAAGCGGCTTGCTTTTTGCGGCTCTTTGCGGTAAAATAGAAGCCGATAAAAAGAAAGACAGAAATGACAGGTGCTTCTATGAATAATGAATTGGATTCCAGATTTCTGGCCGCTCGGCGGAACTACATTGCTTCCCGTTTTTCCATGCTCAACGATGTGCAGCGGGAGGCCGTGCTGACCACCGAGGGGCCTCTTTTGCTGCTGGCAGGTGCCGGCAGCGGCAAGACCACGGTGCTCATCAACCGAATCGCCAACATTCTGCGCTATGGCCGGGGCTCGGAAGGGACGGAAATTCCGGACTTCGTCAGAGACGAGGATGTGACGTTCCTGGAAAACCTGCCGGAAGACCCAACCCAGGAGCAAACAGATCGGGCAGACTGGCTCTGCGCCCTGGAGCCTGCAAACCCCTGGAATGTCATCGCCATTACCTTTACCAACAAGGCCGCCGGAGAGATGAAGGAGCGGCTTTCCAATATGCTGGGGGCCAGTGCCGAGGATATCTGGGCCATGACCTTCCATGCCGCCTGTTGCCGCATTCTGCGCCGGTATATTGACCGCTGCGGCTATACCTCCAGCTTTACCATCTACGATACCTCGGACTCCGAGCGGCTCATGAAGGAAATTCTCCGGGACATGAACCTGGATGACAAGACCTATCCGCCCCGGTATGTACTGAGCATCATCGGCCGGCAGAAGGACCGACTTATTTCCCCGGAGCAGATGGAGGAGGACAGCCGCAGCGCCTCGGACTACCGCATTGTCCAGATCGCCAAGGCCTACGCCGTATATCAGAAGCGCCTGAAGGACAACAACGCCCTGGATTTTGACGACATTCTCTATGTCACCGTGAAGCTCTTGCAGCAGGACCGGGAGGTAAGAGAGTACTACCAGCGGAAATTCCATTATGTTCTGGTGGACGAGTACCAGGACACCAACCACGTCCAGTACCTTTTGACGGAGCTGCTGGCAGGAGACAGACGGAACATCTGCGTAGTCGGTGATGACGACCAGAGCATTTACCGCTTCCGGGGCGCTACCATTGAGAATATTCTCTCTTTTGAGGAACAGTACCCCGGCGCTCGGGTTATTCGGCTGGAGCAGAACTACCGCTCCACCCAGTCCATTCTGGATGCGGCCAACGCCGTCATTTCCCATAACGAAGGCCGGAAGGGCAAGCACCTGTGGACGGACAACGGCACAGGGGAGCCCATTCTCGTATATGAGGCGGAGAACGAAGGGGCCGAGGGCAACTTCGTTGCCAGTCAGATCCTCTCCCGCTCCAAGGGCCATGACTTCAAGGATTACGCCATTTTGTACCGGACCAATGCCCAGTCCAACTCCATGGAATATGCTCTGAAACGCAACGGCATTCCCTACCGGGTCATCGGCGGTATGCGCTTCTTTGAGCGGGCCGAAATCAAGGATATGCTGTCCTATCTGTGCGTCATCAACAACCGGGCAGACGACCTGCGCCTGAACCGCATCATCAACAATCCCCCCAGAGGCCTGGGGGCCAAGACCGTTGAGACCGTCCAGAAGCTGGCCCAGGCCGAGGGAAAGAGCGTCTATGAGGTAGTCTGTGACCCCTATAATTACGGTCCCCTGGAAAAATCGGCCCAGAAGCTGCTGCAATTCTCTGCACTGATCGAGGACTTGGCAGGGCTTTTGGCAAACGGCATGAGCCTGCCGGAATTCTATGATGAGCTGCTTATCCGCACGGGCTATGCCGATATGCTCCTGTCCAAGCCTACGGAGGAAAACAAGACCAAGCTGGAAAACGTGAAGGAATTGAAGTCCAGCATTCAGTCCTACCTCGCCAATACCACAGAGCCCAGTCTCTCTGGCTTTTTGGAAGAAATTTCCCTGTACACCGATCTGGAGCAGTACAACGAGGGGGACGATGCGGTGGTCATGATGACCATTCACTCCGCCAAGGGCCTGGAATTTCCCCATGTGTTCCTGGTGGGCTTCGAGGACGGGCTTTTCCCCGGTATGCGGGCCATCGGCGACCGGGAGGAGATGGAGGAGGAGCGGCGGCTGTGCTACGTGGCCATTACCCGGGCCAAGAAGTCGCTGACCATCAGCCACGCCAGAATGCGGATGATCTATGGCCGCACGGCCTCGGCGCTGCCCTCCCGCTTCTTGCAGGAGATCCCGGAGAGCTGCATCGTCAAGCGGGGCGGCTATCGGCCCCAGGTCCAGGAGAGCCGCCGGGAGAGCTACGAAAAACACATTTCCAAGAGCCATGCTTATCTTTCCTCGGCCATCCGTGCTCAAGCCGCCTCCGGCGCTCCTGCGCCGGAATTCAACAAGGGGGATATGGTCATGCACGCAGCCTTTGGCAAGGGCATGGTCCTGTCCGTCATCAAAATGGGCGGCGATGCCCTGCTGGAGGTGGCCTTTGATGACATCGGCACCAAAAAGCTCATGGCAAAGGCTGCCGGGGCGCATATGAAGAAGCTGTAACGCATACGCTTACCCCAGGGGGGTGCGGGGCTTGCGTCGGTTTTTGATCCGTTTCTTGTTGCGGCTGCTGCTTGTTTTTGCGGTGGTTCTGGGAGGGCTTCTGCTGTTTCGCAGCCACTACCGGCCCCTTTTGCGGGAGCTGGCGGAGACCCAGATCAAAAACGCCACCTCTGATCTGACCAACGATGCGCTGACCGAGCTTTTGGCTCGGGACAGCATCGCCTATGATCGGATCGTCTACTTTGAAAAGGACCTAAACGGCCGCATTACGGCCATGAAAACCAATATTCTGGAAGTCAACCGGATGAAAACGGAGATTCTGGAGATCATCAATCAGGAAATTCTGGACTGGGATACGGCGAAGCTGGGAATTCCCATTGGCAGTCTCATTTTCCCGGAGCTTTTCGCCGGGAAGGGCTTCTGCATCCCGGTACACGTGCTCTCCATCCGCAATTCCGACGCCAGCTTTGAAAGCCGCTTTCAGCAGGCAGGCATCAACCAGACTCTGCATCGGCTTATGATGGAGGTCAATGTGGATGCCAGCATTCTGGTGCTGGGGCAGACGGAGAGCTTTTCCCTCACCAGCGAGGTGGTGGCGGCGGAGACCGTGATCGTCGGGGAGGTCCCCGGTACGTTTCTGAACACAGGAGGCATTTATGGAACCCAAACAGAGAATTGAGGAGCTGACGAAGCTCCTAAACGATGCGGGCTACCGGTACTACGTGCTGGATGACCCCACCATGCCGGACTTTGAATATGACCGTCTTCTGCGGGAGCTGGAGGACCTGGAGAAGGCAAACCCGGAGCTTGCCCTGCCGGATTCGCCCACCAAGCGGGTGGGCGGTCAGGCTGTGAACACCTTTGGCGAGGTGACCCACGCGGTGCCGCTGATGAGCCTGCAGGATGTGTTCAGCCTGGAAGAGCTGGATGACTTTCTGGTGCGGACCAAAGAGGCTGTGCCGGGGGCTCAGTTCTCCGTGGAGCCGAAGATCGATGGTCTGTCCGTAGCTCTGGAATACGTGGACGGCCAGTTCGTCCGGGGTGCCACCCGGGGCGACGGCAATGTGGGCGAGGATGTGACGGAAAATCTGCGCACCATCCGTTCCATTCCCATGGCGTTGGAAGGGGCTCCCGCCCGGCTCATCGTCCGGGGTGAGGTATTCATGCCCAAGAAAACCTTCCATGCACTGAATGAAGCATTGGAGGAAAACGGGGAGAAGACCTTTGCCAACCCCAGGAACGCCGCCGCCGGCTCTCTGCGGCAGAAAGACCCCAAGGTCACCGCCAAGCGGAAGCTGGATATTCTGGTATTTAACGTCCAGCTGGCAGAGGGCAAGACCTTTTTGAGCCACGCGGAAACACTGGAATACCTGAAATCCCTCCATTTCAAGGTCATTCCCTACAAGCTCCTTTCGGATGTCGAAAAAATCTCCAAGGAGGTCATCCGCATCAACGAGGAGCGGGAGAAGCTCAGCTGCGACATTGACGGTGCCGTCATCAAGCTGGATGACCTGGCCGCCCGGGAACGGCTTGGCAACACCGCCAAATTTCCCCGGTGGGCCGTGGCCTATAAGTACCCCCCAGAGGAAAAGGAAACCCTGGTGGAGGACATTGTGATTCAGGTGGGCCGCACCGGTGTGCTGACGCCCAAGGCTGTGGTGGCTCCCGTCCGGCTGGCAGGCACCACTGTGACCAATGCCACGCTGCACAATCAGGACTTCATCTCCCGGCTGGATATCCGGATAGGGGATACCGTGCGCATCCGCAAGGCGGGGGAGATCATTCCGGAAATCTTGGAAGTGAACCTTTCCAAGCGCCCGGAGGGAACGCAGCCCTATTTGCTGCCGAAAAAATGCCCCGTCTGCGGCGCTGCCGTAGAGCGGGACGAGGATGGGGCTTTCCTGCGCTGCACCGGTGCGGAGTGCCCCGCCCAGCTGAGCCGGAACATTGCCCATTTTGTCAGCCGGGATGCCATGGATATCGAGGGCCTGGGCAGCGCCATTGTGGACAGCCTTATTGAAAAGGGGGCCATCCGCTCTCCGGCGGATATCTATTACCTGACCATGGACGAGCTGTCCGGCCTGTGGAAATCCGGCACCAAGGCGGCCCAAAAGCTGCTGGATGCCATTGCTGCCAGCAAGAGCCAGGATGTTTCCCGGCTGATTTTCGCCCTGGGCATCCGTCAGGTGGGTGCGAAGACCGGCAAGAGTCTGGCGGCGGCCTTCGGCAGCCTGGATAAGCTCATGGAGGCGACTTTGGAAGAACTGACCCAGGTGCCGGATATTGGAGAGGTAACGGCTGAGAGCATCTGCGAGTGGTTCGCTCAGCCCCAGTCCCGCCACATGGTCCGGCGGCTCAAGGAGGCCGGGGTGAACTTTGAGAGCAAGCGGGTCGTTACGGACACCCGCTTCGCGGGCAAGACCGTTGTCCTCACCGGCGCTTTAAGTCGGTTCACCCGGGAGGAGGCCACGGAAAAAATCGAGCTCTTCGGCGGCAAGGCCTCCGGCTCCGTCTCCAAAAAGACCAGCTTCGTGGTGGCAGGAGAGAATGCAGGCTCCAAGGAGCGCAAGGCCAGAGAGCTGGGCATCCCGGTGCTGACAGAGGACGAATTTTTGGAGATGCTTTCGTAACAAAAGGCTGCTTTGCCTGATAAAAAATGCAGGGGACGATGCCCTCATCGTCCCCTGCGAGTCTTGTTTGAACGCAGAATTACAGCTCCAGCCGCATTTCAACAAGCGTCTGGTAACCGGAGAACCGGGAAAGGAAGCCTTTGGGGTTTCTTCCGAACTCCACAAAGCCAAGTTTATGATACATGGACACGGCCCGTTCGTTGTCCGCTACGACGCTGAGCTCCAACTGGGTGTAGTGGAACAGCTTTGCGCATGCAATGACTGCTTCCATCAAAGCCTTTCCAATGCCCAGGCCCCAGAAGGCTTCGTCGACGCTGATGCCAAATTCCGCCCGATGGCGGACCTTGTATCTGCCGCCTATGGCGTTGAGGCCCAGACAGCCGCAGAGCGTACCGTCAATTTCCGCCAGAAGCATGATCTCACGGTCGCTTTCCAGCATCCCCTTCAGGTATTCCGCTTCCTGCTCCGGGGTGAACCGGCGCTCATCCGGGTAGGCCAGCAGATAATCCGTCTGGCTGTGGGTCAGAACGATCAGTTCAAGAAGGGCCTGGGCATCTGCAGGCTCCGCATTCCGGATACGCAGAGTGCGGCCGTCCCGCAAAGGAAGCGTTTTCTCAAATCGCATGGTTTCACTCTCCTTTATAGGGAAAAATCGTCCTCGTTGTACCGGCTGAAATCCATGGCCTTGGGTTTGGCCGGAATGCGCTTGAAGGGGTCGTACTGGAAGCGGCGGCAGCTGCTGTCCGGGGTACGAACCCCTTTTTTGACGCACAAAATCTGGTCATCGCACAGTGCCACGCCATGTTTGCAATAGGCGCAGGCCCGTTCTATTTTCTTTCGGAAAAGCATAATTTCCTCCCGGATGGTTGTTTGAGGCCATTATACACCCTGTGCCGCCAAAAAGCTACCTTTCCGGGAAGAAAAATAAGTGCCGCGATTAAAATCGCCATCAAAACGACCTGCTTTCGCAGCAGCAGCCAGCCAAAGAGCAGTACAAATACGGCCTGGAGTGCCTTTCCCAGCCAATAATCCCGTAAATTAAGCCCCGGGCAGACCTGGGCGGTCTGGAGCCCCACGCAGACCCCGCCAAAGGCAGTGAGCCCGCCCGCCAGAAGAAAGCGGGCCGGTTCTGACGGAACACTCTGCAAATGGCAGCAGCCGTTTGTCAGCTCCAGCAGGCCCTCTGCCGCCACCAATGCAACGCCGTCTAACGGAAGATAGGTGCGCAAAAAGTTCAGCCCCACTCGAAAAAGGATCACCGTTATGCAGATTTTTCCCATGGCCGCCCCGGCCTGGGTGATTGGGTCGGCAGACGCCGCCGGTTCCACCGCCGCCCGTTCGCTCCTGGCCGGAAGGATTCGGGAGACTGCCCAGGCGCTCAGAAGCACCAGCGCCCACAGGGCCGCCCCGGCCAAGACATTTGAGAACTGCCGGGCTACCAGCCCAAACAAAAAGGCAGGCCCTGGCAGACTGCAAAAGCCGAGAAGTATCTCTGCGTCCCGCTTTTGCAGCGCGCCCCGGTTTGCCGCTTGGGCAATGCAGGCAGCCCCGGCAGGGTAGCCCCCCAGCAAAGCGGGGAGCAGAAGGATCTCTGCCCCCTTCGGAATGCCGAAGAGCCGCCCAATCACCCCAAAAAGGGGAAGCCTTTTGGAAAACAGCCTCTGGGTCAGGGCCATAGACAGGCACAGAAACGGCAGCAGACTGGGAATCACCGCCGTCAGGCACAGCTCCACGCCCTGGCTGGCCCCCTGCAGGGCGGTCCGGCTGTCCAGGATCATGGCAAGCATTCCGATCATCAATAGCAGCCCCATGGAAATCACCTCGGGAGAATCTATGCAATTTCCGCCCCCGGCATACATACCCTTGACCAAAAGGAGGTGGATGCCGTGAAGCAGGGGAGTATTTGGTCCTGGCTGTCCGGGGACCTGCCGGGAGAGCCCTTGCCAGGGCAAAGCCTGCTGGAGCTCACCGGGGACCGCCAGGTCCTGATTGAAAACCACCGGGGCGTGACCCAGTACAGCCGGGAGCAGGTGGGTGTCAAGGTTGCCTTTGGAGAGATTCTCCTCTGTGGCCGGGAGCTGGTGCTGGCGCGGATGGGGCAGGGGCAGCTGGTGGTCACAGGCTGCGTGGAGTCCATCCGGCTTCTCAGGGGGCGCTGCCCATGAAGCTCTGGACCTCCCTCACCGGCCTTATCCAAGCGGAACTGCTCACCGCCGACCCGGCAGGCGCGCTTTGCGCCATTGCAGACGCCGGGATCATTCTTCGGGACGTAACCCCGGAAGGGGAGCTCTGCCTGCGCTTTTCCGTCGCCCGCCCCAGCTATGGCAGGCTTTTGCGCCTGACCCGGAGGCGGGGAGAAACGCTGACGATCCTTGGCAGGACCGGCCTATACTGGCGCTTCCGGGCTCTGGCAGGAAGGCCTGTGCTGCTTGCCGGGCTGGCGCTGCTGCTATGCGCCCAAATCCTGATCCCTACCCGGATCTTTTTTGTCCGGGTCAGCGGCAACCAGCGGGTGCCTGCCCGGCAGATCCTTGCGGCTGCGGAAAGCTGCGGGCTGCGCTTTGGGGCCAACCGCCGGGCTCTTCGCAGCGAGGCCATCAAGAACAGCCTGCTCAGCGCCATCCCGGAGCTCAAGTGGGCCGGGGTCAATACAAGCGGCTGCGTTGCAGTGATTTCCGTTGCAGAAAAGCAGCCTGCCGTCCCTGCGGAGCCTGCTCAGACCGGCGTAGCCAGTGTGATCGCCGCCCGGGACGGGGTGATCAAGAGCCTGCTTTGCACCAGAGGAACGCCTTTGGCCAAGCCCGGGCAGGCGGTTACCAAAGGGCAGGTGCTGATTTCCGGCTATACGGACTGCGGAAAAACCGTCCTGGCCCAGCGGGCGCAGGGGGAGATCATGGCCTATACCCACCGGGATTTTCAGGTGTACACCCCCAAACACTGCCTTCAAAAGGCGGATGAGGCAAAAATCATCCGGCGGTGGAGCCTGATTCTCGGAAAAAAACGGATAAAATTGTGGTTTGGTAGTGGAATTTTGGGTATGGAATGTGGTAGAATGTATCAGGAGTATCCATTGACCCTGCCGGGCGGCTTTGTGCTGCCGGTGCGCATGGCAGTGGACTGCTACAAAGTCTGCGAACTTTCGGAACAAGGCCTTCCGGAAGAGTCGGCTTATACCCAGATGCAGCACTTTGCCAGGACCTATCTTCCCGGTGCTATGACCGCGGGAACCGTCCTGGATGCATCGGAGACCTTTGCCCCGGAGGAGGGAGCCTATGTGCTCTCCGGCAGCTATTCCTGCCTGGAGTCCATTGGCCGCAGCCGCCGGGAGGAGACAGGAGAGACCAATGAGCAAGGAAGTTGAAAGAATCGTAAATGCCGATCGGGTAGAGGACCTGATTGCCGTGTTCGGCTCCTTCGATGAAAACGTGCGCCGGATCGAAGAGGCTCTGGGCGTGCGCATTGTCAGCCGGGGAGATGACCTGAAGGTCACCGGCGACGAGGAGATGGCGGACAAGGCCGTCCGTACCCTGGAAGCCCTGCTGCAGCTGGCCGCCAAGGGCGAGACCATCGATGAGCAGCGGGTGCGCTACCTCATTACCCTGGTCAGTGAGGGCAACGAGGATCAAATCGCAAAAATCGCCAAGGATGTGGTGTGCATCACCGCCAAGGGAAAGCCCATCAAGGCCAAAACCGTTGGCCAGCAGAACTACATGAAGGCCATTCAGAAAAATACCGTCACCATCGGTGTCGGCCCTGCCGGTACGGGCAAGACTTATCTCGCCGTGGCAGCAGCCGTATCCGCTTTCCGGGAGCGGACCGTAAACCGGATCATCCTCACCCGGCCTGCCGTAGAGGCAGGGGAGCGGCTGGGCTTCCTGCCAGGCGATTTGCAGAACAAGGTAGACCCCTACCTGCGGCCGCTGTATGACGCGCTGTATGATATGCTGGGGGCAGAGACCTTCCAGAAGTACCAGGAGCGGGGCTCCATCGAAGTGGCCCCGCTGGCCTATATGCGCGGCCGAACCCTGGACGACAGCTTCATCATCCTGGACGAGGCCCAGAACACCACCCGGGAGCAGATGAAAATGTTTTTGACCCGTCTGGGCTTTGGCTCCAAGATCGTCATCACCGGAGACGTGACCCAGATTGACCTGCCGGATGACAAGGTCTCCGGATTGAAGGATGCGGTGCGGGTGCTGGACGGGGTAGAGGATATTGCCATCTGCCGTCTGACCTCTGCGGATGTTGTCCGCCACGCCCTGGTACAGAAAATCATCAATGCCTATGAAAAGGCTGCAAAGCTTGAAAATAACCCGCCCCGGACCATGCCGGGACGGTATCAAAGGAAGAGAACCAATGAGAAATAAGATCAATCTGGTATTCCAGCAGGGCGGCTTGCAGCGCCTGGTTATTTCCGCCAACATCCGCACGTGCATCAATGCCGTGCTGAAGGCCGAGGGCGTGACGGCCAAGTGCGAGATCAACGTCCTGGTCACGGATGATGCGGGCATCCGGGAGATCAACCGCACCTCCCGAAACATTGACAGCGCCACGGATGTGCTGAGCTTCCCCATGTTTGAGCTGGCGCCCGGAGAGCTGCCCGCGGACTGGACGGGATACGAAGATCCGGACACCGGCTTGGTGCCCCTGGGGGATATGTGCATCTCCCTGGAACGGGCCATCGCCCAGGCCAAGGAATTCGGTCACACCACCCGCCGGGAGGTGGGCTACCTGACCATCCACTCCATGCTGCATCTTCTGGGCTATGACCACCTGGACGAAGGCCCTCAGAAGCGGCAGATGCGCGCCAGAGAAGAGGCCATTGCATCGGAAATTCCGGGCATGAGCCGGGACTGATAAAGGAGAGACTATGAAGACAAAAACCGCTATGATCACCATCTGCGGACGGCCCAATGTGGGTAAGTCCACACTGACGAACTACCTGGTAGGTGAAAAAATCGCCATCGTTTCCAATAAGCCCCAGACCACCCGAAACCGCATCTGCGGCATCGTCACCAAGGGCGACACCCAGTACGTCTTCGTCGACACCCCGGGCTTCCACCGGGCCAGAACCAAGCTGGGCGACTATATGGTGAACGTAGCTCAGGAATCCATTGCGGATGTGGACCTGACGCTGCTGGTGGTAGAGCCCATTGCCTCTATTGGCCCTCAGGAGGAGAGCCTGATTGAAAAAATTCAGGCAAGCCGCTGCCCCGCCATTCTGGTCATCAACAAAATCGATACCGTGGAGAAGGACACCCTGCTGGAGGTCATCGCCAAATATTCCCAGGCCGCGAATTTTGAGGCCATTATGCCCATCTCCGCCAAAACCGGAGACGGGGTAGAGGAACTGCTTTCCATGTGCGGCAAGTACGCCCAGGAAGGCCCCTTCCTGTTCCCGGAGGATGTGACAACCGATCAGCCTGAGCGGCAGGTCATGGCAGAGATCATCCGGGAAAAGCTGCTGTGGTGCCTGGACAAGGAGATCCCCCACGGCACCGCTGTGGAGATCACCAAGTTCTCCGAGCGAGACAATGGCGTCATCGACCTGGATGCCACCATTTACTGCGAGAAGGCCAGCCACAAGGGCATTATTATCGGCAAGCAGGGCCAGATGCTGAAAAAGATCTCTACGCTGGCCCGGCAGGACTGCGAAAAGTTTATGGGTACCAAAGTCTACCTCACCACCTGGGTCAAGGTTAAGGAAAACTGGCGGGACAGCGATTTTCTTGTGAAGAACTTCGGCTACCGGGAGTAAGAAGATTCCACGGTGCCGGTCCAGAAATTTCCAGATTACGGAATCCGCTCTTTGCAAAAGCTACGTGCAGGAGGGATGACCATGCTGTCTTCGGAATATTGGAAGCTCTTTTTGGAAACCGGCGCACCGGAAGCCTATCTCATGTATACGCAAGCCCTGCAACAGGAGGAACACCATGTATCTGACGATCCGAGCCATCGTCCTGCGGGTGACGGACTACAATGACCACGACGCCCTTCTGACGGTGCTGACCCAGAACTATGGTAAGCTGACCATCAAGGCCCGGGGGCTGCGCCGGAAGAACAGCCCGCTCATTGCCCCATGCCAGCTGCTGGCCTTTGGGGAATTCACCCTGTTTGAATACAAAGGAAAATACACCATCAACGAGGCCCACGCATTGGAGCTCTTTCAGGGCCTGCGGCGGGAGCTGACCCAGCTGTCCCTGGGGAGCTATTTTGCTCAGGTGGCGGAGCTCATCTCCCAGGAGGATATGCCGAATCCGGAACTGCAGGCGCTGCTTCTGAACTGCCTGTATGCCCTTTCCACGCTGCATCTGCCGGAAACGATGGTCAAGGCCGTTTTTGAACTCCGGGCCGCCTGCCTGGCGGGCTACACGCCGGAGCTCTTCGGCTGCCACGTCTGCGGCAACCAGAGCCCGGACCGGTTCGACCTGTCCCAGGGCCAGTTGGAATGCAGCGCCTGCCGAGACCCGGAGTCCGGGGGCATTCGCATCCCGGTAACGCCGCAGATGCTGGAGGCCATGCGCTATATCTGCCTCTGTGCGCCCAAAAAGCTCTTTTCCTTCCGCCTGGACGAACAGACCATGGCCGCCTTGGGAGCACTGACGGAAGGGTACTTACAAACCCAGCTGGAGCACGGGTTTGCCACGTTGGATTTTTACAAGTCCCTGTTTGCGGGACCTTATGATCTAGGAGAAAAACATGACGGAACTATATGAAAAATCCCTGTCCAAGCTGGAGCTGGGGCAGGTTCTGGAGATGCTTTCCCAATGCGCGGGAAGCGAGGGCGGCAAGGCGGCCTGCCTGGCGCTGATGCCGGATTCGGACCTGGATACCGTCCGGGAACTGCTGGACCAGACCACGGCGGCCTCTGACCTCTGCGCCAGGAAGGGTAACCCCACCTTTGCTGATGTGGCAGATGTATCCGCCAGCCTGGAGCGGGCAGACCGGGGCGGCAGCCTACAGCCTGTGGAGCTGCTGCGGATCGCAGGGGTGCTGCGCTGCGCCCGGACCATCAAGGGCTATGTGGCGGAAGACGACCCCAAGACGGTGCTAGACCCTCTGTTTAACGCCCTGACGCCCAATAAGTACTTAGAGGACAAGATTTTCGGTGCCATTCTCTCGGAAGAGGAGATTGCCGACACCGCCTCCTCCACGCTGGCGGATATCCGCCGCCATATGCGCATCCAGTCCGGAAAAATCCGGGACAGCCTGCAAAAGGTGATCTCGTCCCCGGCCTATGCCAAATTTCTGCGGGAGCCCATCATCACCATCCGGCAGGGCCGGTATGTGGTCCCCGTCAAGTCCGAGTGCAAAAACGATGTGCCCGGCATGGTCCACGACGTGTCCGCCACGGGGTCTACCTACTTTGTAGAGCCCTTGTCTGCCGTCAACGCCAACAATGCCCTGCGGGAGCTGGAGCTGAAAGAGAAGAAGGAGATCGAGCGAATCCTGGCCGAACTGTCCGCCGAGGCGGCGGGCTACGCCGAAAACATCCGTCTGGATGTTCAGATGCTGATTCAGCTGGACGTGATCTTCGCCAAGGCAAAGCTTGCCTATCGGATGCGCGCCTGGGCTCCTATTATGAACGACCAGGGCAGGGTAGAGCTGCGCAATGCCCGGCACCCCCTGATCGATCCCAAGAAAGCGGTACCCATCTCTCTGCGCCTGGGCTCCGACTTTGACACCATGATCATCACCGGCCCCAACACTGGCGGCAAGACCGTTACCCTGAAAACCATCGGTCTGCTGACGCTGATGGCGGAGTGCGGTCTCCATGTGCCCGCCGGAGACGGCAGCACCCTATCCACCTTTGATGCCATTCTGGCGGACATCGGCGACGAGCAGTCCATTGCCCAGAGCCTGTCCACCTTCTCGGGCCATATGCGTACCATTGTAGACGTGGTGGCTCAGTGCGACAGCAGAACCCTGGTGCTCTATGACGAGCTGGGCGCCGGTACAGACCCCGCCGAGGGTGCGGCGCTGGCCATTGCCCTCATTGAATTCAGCCGGAAAATGGGCTCCCGGGTGGTGGCAACTACCCACTATGCCGAGCTCAAGCTCTATGCCATGCGCACCAAGGGCGTCATCAATGCCTCCTGCGAATTTGACGTAGAGACCCTGCAGCCTACTTACCGGCTGCTCATCGGCATTCCGGGAAAATCCAATGCCTTTGCCATCTGCCGGAAGCTGGGCCTCTCCGAGGACATCCTGAAAGAGGCCAATGATCTGGTGGGCAAGAGCGACAAGGACTTTGAGGACGTGATCTCCCAGCTGGAGCAGCAGCGGCAGCAGATGGAGTCCGCCCGCCGGGAGGCAGAGCGTCTGAAGCAGGAGACGGCAAAAATCAAGCAGCAGAGTGAGGAATATAACCTCCAGCTGCAAAAGGAAAAGGACAAGGCCATGGAAGCTGCCCGCCGGGAGGCCCAGGGCATCATCGAAGAGGCCAGAGCTGCTGCCAATGCCGCTTCCGAAGAGCTGAAGGCCCTGCGCAAGCAGCTGGAAAGCAGCGCCGATACCACCGGAATCAACCAGCGTCAGGCTGAGCTGCGCCGGGTGTTGAATGAAACCGAGGATAAGATCCGCGCCCAGGCCCCTCAGAAGGAGCGGCCAAAGGCCAGCCGGGGCATCCTGGTTGGGGATACCGTGGAGCTGCTAAAGCTGGGCACCAAGGCCAGCGTCCTCGCCATCAACAAGGACGGAACCTACCAGCTCCAGGCGGGCATTCTGAAAATGACCGCCAAGGCAGATGAAATCTATTTACTGGAAAACGAGAACCCTTACGCCCAGAAGGGCGGCCACCCCAAGCACTCCGGCCGGGAGATGAAGATGACCGCCATGCCCACGGAGATCGATTTGCGGGGCATGGACTGTGTGGAGGCCATCTGCGTGCTGGACCGGTATTTGGATGAGGCCATGCGCGCAAAGCTCACTTCCGTGCGCATCATCCACGGCAAGGGCACCGGCGCACTGCGGGCCGCCGTCCAGCAGGACCTGAAAAAGAACAAATTCATTAAAAAATTCCGTTTGGGCCAGTATGGAGAGGGCGAAGACGGCGTTACCATTGCGGAATTTGCGTGATTTCTCCGAATCCACAGGGATTTCCAGTGGGGCTTTTTCAGGAATTGGTTGACATTCACAGGAAAAAAAGGTATTATATTTCCAGACCCATCGTGCTTCTGACCGGCATGATGAAAAGGAGTGTTTGTTATGTATAGCAAGGAAGTTGTTGTTCGCTGCGAATCCGGTCTGCACAACAAGCAGGCTACATATTTCGTTCAGAAGGCCAACGAATTCGAAAGCAGCATTTGGCTGGAATCCGGCAATCGGAAGATGAACGCCAAGAGCCTGCTGGGCATTATGTCCCTGGGCATTATCTCCGGCTCCACCGTTACCCTCAGCGCCGTTGGCGCAGACGAGGAAGCCGCTGTGACCGCTCTGGATGCTCTGCTCCAGCGCGATGTCTACTGATTCCTTCGAGTAACACATCACCGGCCGCCTCTGTTCGTATGCGCAGAGGCGGCTCTTCTTTGGGAGACACCATGACATTTGAAGAACTGAAAGAAAAGGCCCTGTCGCTGCCCTATGCCCCCGGCGTGTATATCATGCGGGACAAGACCGATAAGGTCATCTATGTGGGCAAGGCCAAAAAGCTGAAAAACCGGGTCAGCCAGTATTTCCAGGACACCGCCGCCCACACCCCAAAGACCAAAATGATGGTCAGCAAGATCCACCATTTTGATACCATTGCGGCAAGCAGTGAATTTGAGGCCCTGGTGCTGGAATGCTCGCTGATCAAGCGCTATATGCCCAAATACAACATTCTTTTGAAGGATGACAAGGGCTATCCCTATCTGCGGCTGAATATGAAGGATATTTACCCCACCATCACCATTGTCAGCAAAATTGCCGATGATGGGGCGGAGTATTTTGGCCCCTACGGCAGCCGGGGCGTGACCCACAGTCTGCTGGAGGCCATCCGGCTGACGCTGAAGCTGCCCGGGTGCAGCAAGGTCTTCCCCCGGGACGTGGGCAAGGACCGGCCATGCCTGAACTACCACATGAACCAGTGCGAGGGCTGGTGCCAGGAAAGCGTCAGCGCCGTCACCTACCGGGAGCGCATGGAGCAGGCCCGTCAGCTGCTCAAGGGCAACTACAAGTCTGTGGCGGAGGAGATCAAGGCCAATATGCTTGCCGCCGCAGACAATCTGGAATTCGAGGTAGCCGCCGCCCTGCGGGACCGCCTGAATGCCGTAGAGGCCCTGGGGCAGAAGCAGCTGGTCACCGCCGGTTCTCTGGCGGATACGGACGTGGTGGGCTACGGCGAGACCGAGGCCAAGGCCTGCTTTGCAGTGCTGCATTTCAGCGGCGGCAATCTGCTGGACAAGGACTATGATGTATTCCCTGTACCGGAGGACAAACAGGAGGCGGTTTCCAGCCTCTTAAAGCAGTATTACCTGAGCCGTGGCCTGGCACCGAAAATCGTGCTGCTGCCCTTTGAAATTGAGGACAGCGAGCTGTTCTCCCAGCTGATGGAGCAGCAGTACGGCCGCCGCAGCAAGATTCGCATTCCCCAAAAGGGCGACAATATGCGCCTGGTGGAGCTGGCCAGCCGGAACGCCTTTGAAGAGGCCCAGCGGCTGACGGACAAGGAAGAGCGCTTAAACGCCACCCTGGTAACCCTTGGAAAAATGCTCTCCATTCCCACCCCCAGCCGCATGGAGTCCTTTGATATTTCCAATATTTCCGGCACGGATATCGTGGCCAGTATGGTGGTTTTTCAGGATGGCCGCCCACGGAAAAGCGACTACAAGCGCTTCAAGCTGGAGGGCCTTACCGATCAGGATGACTACGCCTCCATGCACCAGGTGGTCAAGCGGCGCTTCGCCCATTACAAATCAGGGGACAAGGGCTTTGAAGCCGCCCCGGACCTGCTGCTCATCGACGGCGGCGTGAATCATGCAAATGTGGCCGTGGCGGCACTGGAGGAGCTGGGGCTGCAATTTCCTGTGTTCGGTATGGTGAAAGACGACCGGCACCGTACCCGGGCTCTGGTGACGCCCCAGGGGCAGGAGATCCGCATTGACAACAACCAGGCCATTTTTGCCCTCATCGGCAATATCCAGGAGGAGACCCACCGATTCGCCATTACCTATCACCGGCAGCTGCGCAGCAAGCGGCTGCACTATTCCGAACTGGACGGCATTCCCGGTATCGGCCCCAAGCGGAAGCAGGAGCTGCTGCGGCAGTTCAAATCCCTGACCGCCATGTCCCAGGCAACCCTGCCGGAGCTGGAGCGGCTGCTTCCAAAGGACGCCGCTGCCGCCGTTTATCAGCACTTCCGGGAGAAGAAAGCAACCGAAAAGTAAGCCCCGGGACGATTTGAATAAATCCCCAAAATTTGGAAATCATTAGGAGAAAAGCATATGCGTGTGATCACAGGAAAGGCCAGGGGCATTCAGCTGAAGACGCCCCAGGGAATGCTGACCCGGCCTACGGCAGACCGGGTAAAGGAAGCGCTGTTCAGCATTATTCGCTTTGACGTGGCAAATGCCAGGGTACTGGACCTGTTCGGCGGCACCGGCCAGCTGGGCATTGAGGCCCTGAGCCAAGGGGCCAAAAGCGCCGTATTTGTGGATGCCCGGGAGGAGGCCTGCGCCCTGATTCGGGAGAATCTGAAGCGTACCCGGCTATCTGAGCAGGGGAGCGTGGTCCGCTGCGACTATCTGGACTATCTGAACCGCAGCCGGGAGAAATTCGATATCATTTTTTTAGACCCGCCTTATGCAGAGGTTTTTCTGGAAACGGCCCTAAAACGCATCGCGGAAATTGACATTTTGCATTCCGGTGGTATAATAGTTACGGAACGGCCTTTGGGGAAGGACCTTTTGGCGGAATTTCCCGGCTATACCCGCTCCAAAGACTATAAATACGGAAAGACCCTCCTTGCAATCTACCGCAAAGAGGATGGTACGCTATGAAAACAGCCATCTACCCGGGCAGCTTTGACCCGGTCACCAGCGGCCACCTGGACATCATCCGCCGGGCCGCCAATATTTTCGACAAGCTGATCGTCTGCGTCATGGTCAACGCCGGAAAGCACCCCATGTTCTCCCTGGAGGAGCGGGTGGAGCTGATCCGCCGGGTAACCCAGGACCTTCCCAATGTGGAGGTTGACGGCTCCAGCGAGCTGCTGGCCGAATATGCCCGTCGCCGGGGAAGCTGCGTGGTGGTGAAGGGCCTGCGAGCCGGTTCCGACTTTGAAAACGAATTCCAAATGGCCCTGATCAACCGCAAGATCTACCCGGAGCTGGACACCATGTTCCTGACCTCCGACAGCCAGTATATGTTCCTGAGCTCCAGCATTGTCAAGGAGCTGGGGTCTTACGGCGCAGACCTGACCGACTTCATCCCAGAAGCCATTATCCCGGATTTCCGCAGGCGCTTGGAAGAGCGCAGCGCAAACAAGTAACCCATTTAGGAGGAATATTATGAGCAGCAGCAATATTGAAGACATCATTGGCTCTCTTTACGATATGGTCCAGGACGCGCGGACCATGCCTCTGGCAGCCGACAAGTGCATCCTGGAGCGGGACCGGGTACTGGATATGCTGGACGAGGTCATCGCCCAGATGCCCGGTGAGCTGAAGCAGGCGCGGACCATTGTGGAGTCCCGGAACGACCTGATCAACCAGGCCCGCCGGGAGGCAGAGGGTATCCTGCGGCAGGCCCAGGACCAGGCAGCCCAGCTGGTGACCAAGGAGGCCATCTACGAAGGGGCCAAAAAGCGCAGCGAGGAGCTGGTTGCCCAGACCCAGAACCGTATTGAGCAGCTCCACAAGGCCGGCAACGAGTATATGGATGCCCAGCTGAAGCAGACCGAGGAGACCATTGCCAAGGCGCTGAACGACGTTCGGGATACCCGGGTAAAGTTCCGCACCGTCACCGAGGCCCAGGAGCAGCAGCGTAAGGCTGCCCCCAGCCCGAAGGCCGCCCCGGACGTAGAGGTATAACTCGGCGCTTTCAAATTTCCACAGCGCCGTCGCAACAACATATAACGCATAGCTGTCAAGGTGTATCTGCCTTGGCAGCTTTTTGCTTCTTTTTCCTGCCGCCCCTGCATAGGCTTGCAGCGGAAAGGGGAGAGGGGAATGGTAACAAAACACAAACCAACCGGAAGAGCGGCAGGATTTCCGAAAGGAATCGCCCTTGGGACGCTGGCGGCCATGGCCTCAACGGCGGCTCTGGCCGCACTTCTGGCAATGCTGATCGCCAGTGGAGCCGTCCGAGAGGAAAACCTTGGCTATGGTGTCATGGTACTGCTGTTTCTTTCCGCTGCGTTGGGCGGAACGGTCGCTTTTGGACGGATCAAACACCGCAGAGCACTGGTCTTTGGCTTGTCGGCCGCGGCATATCTCGTCAGTCTGACGGCGCTGACGGCGTTGTTTTTCGGCGGTCGGTTTGATGGCTTTTTCCCTACGGCGATGCTGATAATTGGGGGAAGCGGCACTGCGTTTCTGCTCTCTGCGCGGGCCCAAAAGGGGAGAACCCGGCATAGAAGATTCCGGCAGATTCGTTAAAATGCACAAAAATGCGCAAGAGGTAAATAGCATTTACTCACCTTCATTTTATGCAGGAATTTGTGCGATGAACATTTTTTGCACGTTTACAGGCTTTCTTCGAACTTATTTCCGGAATAATACAAATATGCAAAAACTTTTGTTCACTTATTCTTGGCGTTGACATAACAAAATTAACATAAAAATTGTAAGAATCTACAAAAAAACGTAATTTGGCGGATGATACTTGAATTTTTGCAAAAAACGGAGTATAGTATGTCTGTATCAAAAGTGTGTGGAGTTCGTCTGCATTATCGGGCACCGGAAAATGCCGCGGGGGATGCGGTATGAGTGCATCTTTCCGACGGACCGATTTGGAGCAGCACACGCTCCGGAGCAGGCTGTGTGTCCTTTGGCTTCTGGGGCTGCTGCTGGGGTGCCTTGCGGCGGCACGTCCGGGCGCTTGCCCGATGGTGCAATGGCATGCCGACAGTTCTCCATGGCCTTGCATTGGCCGCCTGCTGTTAGAGCTGCTGTGCGCGGCTGCAGCGTCTTGGGGGCTGCCGTCGGGGGCATGCTCCGCTGTCGTTTTCTGCCGCGCCGCCGCCTTTGGCTATACGGCGCAGGGGATTCAGGTCTGCTTCGGCAGTGCCGGTTGGCTGCTATGGCCGCTGATGCTGTGGCCGCAGCTGCTCTTTTTTCCGTTTCTCTTTTTCCTGCTGTCCGGTAGAAGAGGGCCAGGCGCATATCTGGTGAGCGCTGCTGCCGCTATCGGCATCGGGTTTGCGGATCATCAATTGGTCATGCCATTTTTGGCATTTCTGATAGAATAAAATAAGGATAGGTATTTCGGTTCATGCTGGATATTATTCGAGCCTATGAGAATTATCTCATCAAGGTAAAGCAGGCATCGGAGAATACCGTCTCGTCGTATTTGCGTGACATTCGGCAGTTCTCCGAATGGCTGACGGAGAACGGTGTTCCTGAGCTTGCCAGCGCCACACAAGTGAATATCCGGGACTACCTTGCTTATCTGCAAGCTCAGGGAAAGTCCGGCGCGACGGTTTCCCGTTCTCTTGCCAGCCTGAAGAATTTCTATACCTACGCCGTTTCAGAGGGCTTTCTGGAGGCTTCTCCCGTCAGCAGTGACATTCATGTTCAGCGGGGGGAGAAAAAGCTGCCCCAGATCCTCACCGGCAAAGAGGTAGAACTTCTGCTGGCCCAGCCGGTCTGTGTGGACCACAAGGGCTACCGGGACAAGGCCATGCTGGAAGTGATGTACGCCACCGGTATGCGGGTCACGGAGCTCATCAGTCTCAACGTGGAGGATGTCAATCTGGAGTTGGGCCTGGTAAAATGCCATAGCGGCAAGAAGTCCCGAGCGATTCCGCTGTATCCCGCTGCCCAGAAGGCGCTGGCTGTGTACCTGTCCGATGTGCGCTCTGCCATGATCTTTGATTCCGGCGAACAGGCGCTTTTCGTCAATGTAGGCGGTACCCGCATGAGCCGTCAGGGCTTCTGGAAGATCCTGAAATACTATCAGGCCAAGGCCGGTATCGAAAAGGAGATCACTCCCCATACCTTGCGTCACAGCTTCGCGGTCCATCTCCTGGAAAACGGCGCTGATCTCGGCTCCTTGCAGGAGCTCATGGGCCACAGCGACATCTCGTCTACCCAGATGTATGCCCACCTGATCAACCAGAAAATCAAAAGCGTTTATCAAAAATGTCACCCCAAAGCATAAAAAGAGCTTACGGCAATCAAACCGTAAGCTCTTTTTCTATGCGCGCACCGAGGTTGAAGGTTTACCTGTTCTCCCGAATGATCCGACATGGATTTCCGCAGGCGATAACGTTATCCGGTATATCTTTTGTAACAACGCTTCCGGCACCGATCACAACATTGTTTCCAATCGTGACCCCCGGCAGAATGATCACACCGCCGCCAATCCATACATTGTCTCCAATGGTAACGGGCGCCGTCTGGGTTTTGCAAAATTCGAAGGAGCCGTCTTCCTTCGGCACTCCGAATCGGTCTGCCGCATTCGTGGGGTGAAAGGCCGTGTAGATTTGCACATTGGGTGCAATCAGCGCATTGTCACCAATGCGAATGACGTTGTCATCCAAAAAAGTGCAGTTCATATTCACTTCGCAGTTGTTTCCAAAATAGATTTGATTGCCGTAATCAACGTAAAAAGGCGCTGTGATCCACAGATTTTTCCCTTTTCTGCCCAGAAGCGCTCCTAGAATCCGCTCTTTTTCCGTTGCATCCGCAGAGTCGGTCCGGTTGTAGTCTCGAATCAGATCCTTTGCTTTGTGCCACTGCGTCAATAGTTCGGCATCCGCGCAATCGTAAAGCATTCCTGCCAGCATTTTTTCTCTTTCGGTCATCTTCTTCTCCTCAGGCAATGGGGTTGATAAAACGCTGCCGTTGCAGGTCATCCGGGAAGGATAGCTTGCAACGGCAGCCGCTTTCTTTCTGACTCAGATTCCGGTCATGGCAGCCAGAACATCCACTTCCATCTGCTGGATGCTCTTCTTCATAGCCAGGCCTTCATCAATGTCCACGTCGGAGAAGCTGCCGTCGTGGGTGCAGACAATGCGGTTGGTCTTGCCCTGGAGCAGCAGCTCTACAGCCAGATACCCCATCTTGGTGGCGTTGACTCTGTCTCTGCCGGAGGGGGAACCGCCCCGCTGAATGTGGCCCAAAACAGTGACACGAGGGTCAAGATCAATGGCCTCCTTAATTCGCTTGGCAATGTCCGTGGCCTTGCCGGCGCCCTCAGCCACCACGATCATATAGTGGGTGAAGCCGTTGAACCGGGCCTGACGGATTTTCTCAATGACGTCCTTTTCAAAATCAATAGGCTCCTCGGGGACCAGAACGGCGGTTGCACCGCAGGCCAGGCCCACATACATGGCAAGGTATCCTGCGTTGCGGCCCATGACCTCCACCACGGAGCAGCGCTCGTGGGACTGCATGGTATCCCGCAGCTTATCGATGCACTCAATGGCCGTATTGGCAGCGGTGTCGAAGCCAATGCAGTAGTTGGTGCAGCTGATGTCGTTGTCGATGGTGCCGGGAATGCCGATGACGTTGATGCCGTACTTACTCAGAGCAAGAGCGCCGCGGAAGGTGCCGTCGCCGCCGATGGCGATGATACTGTCCAGCCCCAGGAATTTGCAGGTGGAGACAGCCTTGCGCTGGCCTGCCTCGGTCATGAACTCCTCGCTGCGGGCGGTATAGAGAATGGTGCCGCCCCGATTGATGGTGTGGGCCACGCTCTTTTCATCCAGGCGCACGATGTCGCCGGAGATCAGACCGTTCCAGCCTCGGCGAATGCCGTAGCACTCCAGGCCATGATACAGCGCGGTACGTACAACTGCGCGGACGCAGGGGTTCATGCCGGGGGCATCTCCGCCGCTGGTCAGCACACCGATTCTTCTAACGCTCATAATAGAACCTCCTATTTATGGGTTTATAGCCATGCCCTTATTCTACCGAAAAATGCGGTTAATGTAAAGATAAAAATCTGGGATTTCCCGTGTTTTTTTGTATCAATTTCGCTACTTTGATGGAATCGAGGTTTCCGCTTGCTTTTTGGAACGGGTTGTGTATAATGGAAGCATCCAAGCAGAAGGGGGGAATACGGATGTATTTTGAAGCACTGTGCGCCGCGCTGCGGGGGCTGCCGGAAATTGAAGCCCTCGTTCTGGGCGGATCGAGAGCAGGGGAAGGGTACGATCGGAAATCGGACTACGATCTCTATGTCTACTGTACGGAAATTCCGCCTGCGGAGGCCCGCCGGGAGATCCTTGGCCGGGTCTGCGGTCATATGGAGTTGGGCAATGACTTCTGGGAACTGGAGGACGACTGCGTCCTGCTGAATGGCATCCCCATTGACATTCTCTACCGGAATCTGGATTCCTTCGCCCGGGACATTGCCTCTGTGGCAGAGCTGCATTACGCGCGTAACGGCTACACCACCTGTATGTGGCACAATCTGCTGCACAGCCGCATTCTCTATGACCGGGACGGCCGCTACGCCGCCCTGCGGCAGCGCTTCGATGTGCCATACCCGGAGGCGCTGCGGCAGAATATTATCCGGCGCAATCTGCGTCTGCTCACCGGAAATCTGCCCTCCTATGATGCGCAGCTGCGCAAGGCGGTCAGCAGGGAAGACAGGCCCAGCGTCAACCATCGGATGGCGGCGTTTCTGGAATCCTATTTCGACATTCTCTTCGCCCTGAACCGCATGACCCACCCGGGGGAAAAGCGCATGGCCAGCACATTGAAAGCAAGGGCAAAGATTCTGCCGAAGGACTTCGGGGAAAATCTGGACGAGGCCTTTGCCTGTATGTTCGCAAATCCGGAACGGTTCCTGGAGGTGCTGGACGCGATGGTCGGGAATCTTCAGGAATTGGTGGAGAAGGAGACAGAAGCAGATGGAAAAGCTATATGATCGCGCGGATATTTATGACCTGCTGGAAAACGGCAGTAGATACGAAATCACAAAAGGGCACTGGCAGTATCTCCTGAAGGGAAAGCCCGTCCGCTCGCTTTTGGATGTAAGCATCGGCAGTGGGAATGTGACGCTGCCAGTTCTGGACTTAGGCATTGACCTGTACGGCTCGGATCTTAGCGAGGCCATGCTGAGCAGATGTGACAAAAAAGCAACTGCAAAGGGGTACTCTGTCCATTTGCAATGCAGTGACTTCCGGGAAGTCTCGAAGCATTTTACACGTCAGTTCGATTGCGTTGCCAGCACCGGAAACAGCCTTGCCTATGTAACGAACGAAGAGGTCATCACAGCGCTGCACCAAATGGATGCTCTGGTTGCTCCCGGCGGTTATCTGTATTTTGACCTTCGGAATTGGGACAAGATTCGCAGAACAAAGCAGCGATTTTATACCTACAACCCATCTTTTCACGGAAACACCCGTGTCAACCTTGTGCAGGTCTGGGACCACAATTCGGATGGGACCATTGATTTCAATCTGCTTTTTACATTTGAGAAAGAAAACCGCATCTTTCAAAAGGAGCATTTTATTGAACATTACAATCCCGTGTCTCAGCGGCCGCTTCTGGAAGAACTGCGCGCTATGGGGTATACGGATGTGGAAATACGCCTGGTTCCGGCGCAGTGGGGCGCATACACAGACGAGGATGACTGGTACTGTGTAATGGCAAGGAAGCCAAAAGAAAGGGAAGCGCTATGATAAAGCCCGTCGGCAGTTATGCGGACTGCCGGGAATTCGCTGAGAGCTTTCAGGGAGACCCGGATTTTTCGGACCCCATGCTCAGCACCGAGGAGCAGATCCGGTGCAATCTGGACAAGTCTTTTGCGCGGCAAAATCGCCAGATTCTTGGCGCATATCAGGACGGGCAGCTTGCCGGACTGTTCGTTCTGTTGGTTTTAGACGAGGAAAAATACCTGGAAATGCTGGTGGGACTGTCCCGGGAAGCGCAGGCTTACCGGGAACTGATGGAGTATCTGGCCCGGAACTATCCCGGCTGGAAGGCGGATTTCGTGTTCAATCCGCGAAACGGCCTGCTGAAGGCCACCTTGGAAGACGTGGGTGCGGAATTTGAGCAGGAGCAGCAGAAAATGGTATTTTCAGGTTCTGTTATTCCCGGGGATGCCACAGGAATATGGGAGCTTTCCGAACAATACGCTGCGGAATACTATGTTATTCACAGCCGGGACGTGTACTGGACCGGCGAAAAAGTCGCCGCCGCGCCGGAGAAATTCCGAACATTTCTGGCCATAAACCAAGGCTGCGTTATCGGATATCTGGATGTGACCCATTGCTTTGAAGAGAATGAGCCATACGATGTTTATGTCCTGCCGGAATATCGCCGTAGAGGCTATGGGCGAAAGCTGCTGGCCAAGGCGTTGGAATGCAATCAGCCCAAGGGGATGATGCTGCTGGTAGAAACAGACAACACAGCAGCGATCAGGCTGTACGAGTCGATGAACTTCAAGACCGTGCCCGGGCAAAACAGTTTGACAGCCCATTGGCGGATTCCGGAAGAAAAAGAAATTGACTTTGGAAAGTAAATGGAATATTCTATAGGAGATAAATAATACTGTAGAAAGGTATTTGAAATAAAATAGCTTACCGAAAACGGCCGAAAAGGCACAAATAAAGGAATAAAGCCTTGACGGCTAGAAAACTGTTCTTTGGTGCAGTTTGAACGCAACAAAATTTTTATTTTGTTGCGTTCAAAGGAGCGATTGATTTGCTCCTTGAGCTATCTCACAAGCCCTCCCTTTCGGACAGCTATTGCAATTTCAAAAGGCAAAGTAATATGCAGCAATACCGTGACTGTCCGCAAATACTGCGGAACTTCTTAACCTACCATGAAAATATCAAGGGCCAATCTCCGCTGACGATTCATGAATACTATCTGGACCTGCGGATGTTTCTGCGGTTTATGAAACTCATGCGCAGTGAGATGCCCATTGATACGGATTTGGAGACCATCGACATTCGGGACATCGACCTGGACTTTTTGGGCTCTATCACCCAGTCGGAGATCTTTGACTTCCTCTCCTACCTTGCCAATGACCGGGTGGCGCGGCCGGATGAGGCTGTGCCGGAGCGCGGGATCGAGGCTTCCAGCCGGGCTCGGAAGCTCTCGGCCATCAAGTCTTTCTATAAGTACCTGACAGTGCGAACCAAGCAGTTGACCGAAAATCCGGTGGCCGACCTGGAATACCCCAAATTACGCAAAAGCTTGCCCAAATACCTGACTATGGAGGAATCCGCCGCACTTTTGCAGGCAGTTTCCGGGCCAAATGAGAAACGGGACTACGCTATTCTCATGCTCTTCCTGAACTGCGGCATCCGGCGCAGTGAGCTGGTGGGGCTGAATCTGACGGATGTCTATGAGGACCGCATTCGGGTGATTGGCAAGGGCAACAAGGAGCGCTTTGTCTACTTCGGCTCTGCCTGCCGAAAGGCCATTGATGCCTACCTGGAGGAACGGGACCAAGTCGAGCTGTCCGACAACCGCGCCCTCTTTGGCTCCCGGGACAAAAACCGCATCAGCGTGACGGCAGTCCATCGGCTGGTGAAAAAAGCCCTTTTGCAGGCTGGGCTGGATTCCACACAGTTCTCCGCCCACAAGCTGCGGCACACGGCGGCAACCATGATGCTCTCCGGCGGCGTGGATGTGAAAACCGTTCAGGAGGTGCTGGGCCATGAGAACCTGAACACCACCCAGATCTACACCCACATAGAAAACACCGAGCTGAAAATCGCCAGCGAGGCAAATCCCCTTTCGAAGCTTGATTTTTCTAAATGATTCTAAGATTTAGTATTGCATGTAAAGCAACTGATAGTTGACATTATATATAATCAAAAATTGAAATTTTATAGTCCCGCCATTTGGCAGGCAGCACATCAAAGGAGGACTTTCATGTCAATCGGAGAGAGAATTACAGAGCTTCGGAAGGCCGCTTCCCTCTCCCAGGGGCAGCTGGCGCAGCGCATGGGGGTCACCCGGCAGGCGGTCAGTAAATGGGAGAATGACCTGTCCACTCCAGATCCTCTGCGCCTGGTACAGCTGGCGGATGCTCTGGGAACGGACAGCGAATACCTGGCATCCGGGCAGCACGCCACACTCCCCTCCCCGCCTGTTGTGGTCCATTCCGTTGAGGAAAAACCGGTATATGTAGAAAAGATCGTGGAGAAGCCGGTCTATGTAGAGAAGGTGGTGGAAAAACCGGTTTACATTGAGAAGCCGGTCTATATCGAAAAGCCCGCGGAACCCCAGGAGCCAAAGGTCGTGGTCAAGGAGGTGCCGGTAGACCGTGTTGTCCAGCGCGTGGTTGAGAAGCCGGTGATCCAAAAGGTCGTCCGTTACCGCTACCGGGCTGACCCTGTCATGATGGTTCTGGCCGCCATCGGCGGGCTGGTGGTTGGCCTGGTCATCGGACTGCTGATTTGACAAAATAGCTGCTGCAAATCCATCAAAAACAGATTTGCAGCAGCTTTACTATGGCAAAAAAATCAAATTTGACGGTCGTACACGTCCCACTCAGACTGTGGAAAGGCATTGCCCCAGTAATGGTTGGATAATTCGTCCAGTGTATGGAAAATAACTTCATTTTCGGGATTTGTAATTGCAATTTTCACATTGCCGCCCCAATATCGCAGCCGTTCCTGGCATATTCCGCAGGCCGTCAGAATTTTGAAAGCGTCCCTTTCGCTGTCCCTTGAAACGCACAGTGAATGCGTAACCCTCAGGTTGAACTTCTGGGCTTCACACATTGCGCCTGTTTCCATGCACAACCCTGCCCCGGCATTAAAGGATTCCAATGCAACAGATATCAGGAACTGCCTATCTTCTGTGAATAGAACAGCGCAGCCGCCCCAGCCGGTCGGAAACCGCTTTCTCACAAAGTCCGTAGCCATTTGATACATTTGATGTCCAATTTCTCTGTCATTCACAGGTAATCGCTCCCTCCTATATCAGCGTTTGATTTGTTCCGTTACTGCCCTTTTTATAGCTTCGCTGCCAGCTCAAAGGCCAGCAGAGCAATCTTGCTCTTATCGTCCAGGCGGACGTGGCCGGACAGGCTCCTGGGCTGCCATTGGGAGTGGTCCAGATTGTCCCCGGCATAGAAGAACTGGAAGAAATCCACGCCCCGGAAGTCGGCCACGGCCTGCATTCCGGCGCATTCCATCTCCACGCAGATTGCCCCCTGGGCTTTCCTTCGCCGGACCTTTTCCGCCGTCTCCCGGTAGGGTGCATCCGTTGTCCAAGTCGTGCCCTCCACATAAGGGCAGCCGCAGTCGGCAAGGACCTGGTGGAACACATCCAGGTCCTTGCGGTTCACGTCGATGAAGTCCGCAGCGGCGGCATAGTGATAGCTGCTGCCCTCGTCCCGAATGGCCCGGGTGGGGATGATAATTCCACAGTCCTCAATGGACCGGTCCAGTACCCCGCAGTTGCCGAAGAGGATGAGCTTTTTCAGGCCCATGGCAATCAGATCCTCAAAGTCCCCAATGCAGGCGGGTTCCCCTACTCTGGACTCGTAAAAGGCAATGCGCTTGCCCCGGTAGTCCACGGCGTAGACCGGGGCTTTCCCATTGGCACCCCCTACCCCACAGATACGCTCCGGCTGAAAAAAGGCAAGAACGGCCTCAAACAGATGGTGAGAAAAGCAGGAGACGGCGATTTCCGGCAGGCCCTCCACGGGATGCACGCACATCTCCGGGTCAATGACCGCACGAGAGCTGGGGTCAAATTCGGTTAAAAGCATAGATTTCTCCTTAGGAAAAATGTAAATTTTGACGCAGGGGGCCGGCGCTTACACCGGCCCCCTGTAAGAGGCGAAAGGCCTCTCTTTACCAGTTCTGCCTGCCGCACCTCATCAGTCAGGACTGTGCCCTGACAGCTTCTCCCAGGAGAAGCCTTTTTACAGGGCTTTCAGCGCGGCCAGGCTTTCCTCCAGGGCGGCAATCAGGTCGGCGGCCTTCTTGGCCTTTTCCCGCTCTGCGTTGACCACAGCCTCGGGAGCCCGGGAGGTGAAGTTCTCATTGGAGAGCTTGCCGTTCAGGCTGGCCAGGTTCTTTCTGGCCTTGTCCAGCTCCTTGGAGATACGCTCCTGCTCCTTGGCAATGTCCACCAGCTGGCCCATGGGGATATAGAGCTTGGCGTCCGCCGTAGCGCAGGTCACCAGGCCGTTCAGGTTCTCCGGCTCCTTCTCCAGCAGTTCCACCTTGTCGGCGTAGGCCAGGCGCTGAATGAAGCCCTCGCCCTCAGTGAAGACCTGGGGGTTGGAGGTCAGCACATACAGCGTTGCCTTCTTGGAGGGGGGCACGTTCATCTCGGCTCTGCGGTTGCGGATAGCCCGGATGGCATTCATGACGGATTCCATATGGGCTTCCTCGGTCTTGAAGCTCAGCGCTTCCCTGGCCTCGGGCCACTTGGCAACGATCAGGGCGCTCTCCCGCTCCGGCAGGCTCTGCCAGATCTCCTCGGTGATGAAGGGCATGAAGGGATGCAGCAGCCGCAGCGTCTGATCCAGCACGTACACCAGCACCTGCAGAGCAGTGTCCTTCCGCTGGGCGTCCTCGGAGTACAGTCTGGCCTTGGTCAGCTCGATATACCAGTCGCAGTAGGTATCCCAGATGAAGTCGTAGATTTTCTGGACGGCAATGCCCAGCTCGTAGCGCTCCATATTGTCGGTGACTTCGGCAATGAGGGTGTTCAGCTTGGAGAGCACCCACTTGTCGGCTATCTCCAATTCCTTGGGCAGCTGGGGCTTAAAATCCTCGCCCAGGTTCATGAGCACGTACCGGGAGGCATTCCAGAGCTTGTTGGCAAAGTTCCGCATGGCCTCGCAGCGCTCCACATAGAAGCGCATATCGTTGCCGGGAGAGTTGCTGGTGATCATGTTCATCCGCAGGGCATCGCAGCCGTACTTGTCGATCATCTCCAGGGGGTCAATGCCGTTGCCCAGAGATTTCGACATCTTGCGGCCCTTGTCGTCCCGGACCAGGCCGTGAATCAGCACGGTGTGGAAGGGGGCTTTGCCGGTGTGCTCGCAGCCGGAGAAGATCATCCGGGCCACCCAGAAGAAGATAATGTCGTAGCCCGTGACCAGCACGTCCGTGGGGTAGAAATAGTCCAGATCGGCGGTCTTCTCGGGCCAGCCCAGGGTTTCGAAGGGCCACAGGGCGGAGGAGAACCAGGTGTCCAGCACATCGGGGTCACGCTCGATATGGGTAGAGCCACACTTTTCGCACTTGCAGGCATCCTCCCGGGACACGGTGATGTGGCCGCAGTCCTGGCAGGTCCAGGCGGGAATCTGATGGCCCCACCACAGCTGCCGGGAGATGCACCAGTCGCGGACGTTCTCCATCCAGTTGAGGTAGGTCTTAGTGAAGCGATCGGGGACGAATTTGGTCTCCCCTTCCTTCACCACTTCAATGGCCTTCTCGGCCAGAGGCTTCATTTTCACAAACCACTGGGCAGAGATGATGGGCTCCACATCGTTGTGGCAGCGGTAGCAGGTGCCCACATTGTGGGAGTAGTCCTCCACCTTTACCAGGTAGCCCTGGGTGTCCAGGTCGGCCACAATGGCCTTCCGGGCCTCGTAGCGGTCCATGCCTTCGTATTTGCCGCCCAGATTGTTGACCTTGCCCTCGTCGTCCAGCACTCGGATGACCTCCAGATTATGCCGCAGGCCCACCTCGAAGTCGTTGGGATCGTGGGCGGGGGTCATCTTGACGCAGCCGGTGCCGAATTCCATCTCGGCATAGTCATCGGCCACCACGGGGATGGGCTTGTTCAGCAGGGGCAGGATCACGTTCTTGCCCACAATGGCCTTGTAGCGCTCATCGTTGGGGTTGACGCAGACGCCGGAGTCACCCAGCATGGTTTCCGGACGGGTAGTGGCCACAATGACCTCGCCGGAGCCATCCTCCAGGGGGTAGCGGATGTGCCACAGGTGGCCGGGCTTATCCACGTATTCCACCTCGGCATCGCTCAGAGCGGTGACGCAGTGGGGGCACCAGTTGATGATCCGGCTGCCCTTGTAGATCAGGCCCTTTTCATACAGGGAGACGAAGACCTCCCGGACGGCCTTGGAGCAGCCCTCGTCCATGGTGAACCGGGCGCGGTCCCAGTCGCAGCTGGCACCCAGCTTCTTCTGCTGCTCCACAATCCGGTTGCCAAAGCGGTTCTTCCAGTCCCAAACCCGCTCCAGGAACTTTTCCCGGCCCAGGTCATACCGGGTCAGACCCTCCTTGCGCAGCTCCTCTTCCACCTTGATCTGGGTGGCAATGCCCGCATGGTCCACACCGGGAATCCAGAGGGCATTGTAGCCCTGCATCCGCTTAAAGCGGATAATGCTGTCCTGCAATGTTGCATCCATGGCGTGACCCATGTGCAGCTGGCCGGTGACGTTGGGGGGCGGCATAACGATGGTGAAGGGCTTCTTGTGCTCGTCCCGCTCTGCGTGGAAATAGCCGCCCTCCTGCCACATCTTGTAAATTTCCGATTCCACGGCCTGGGGCTCGTAGATCTTGTTCAGTTCTTTTGCCATACAAAACTTCCTTTCTATAAAAAACGCCCCGGGTGCCAAAACACCCAGGGCGAAAAGTTTTCCGCGGTACCACCTGAATTTCCGTAAATAACGGACACTCTTACGCTATAACGGGCTGACCCGTACTGCCCTACTCCCCTTCCTGGGTTTCAGCCAGTCCGCTCCCGGGCGACCATTCCCCTTCTGGCTCAAGACGCTCGCACCACCCGCGCCCTCTCTGAAAGCCATTTTGGAGGAAACCTCCCGTTCCATGCGTTTGAATTTTGTATTATTCTACCCGGATAATTGATGAATGTCAAGGATTTTTTTCAGAAAGGCTTTTTCCTTACTCTTTCTTGACGAACGGCTGCAAAGGGGCTATAATAGGCATTATCTGATATTTTGGAGTGTATTTCCTATGGTAAAGCTTTCTCTGGTGGTTCCCTGCTATAACGAGGGGGAAAATGTGATCCCCTTCCATGAGGCGGCGCTGAATGCCTTTCAGGACTGCGGCTATGAGATCGAAATCGTCTATATCGACGATGGCAGCCGGGACGCAACGCTGCACAATCTGAAAAAAATCTATGCCCGGAAGGACTGTCGGGTGAAAATCGTATCCTTCTCCCGGAATTTCGGCAAGGAAGCCGGCATCTATGCGGGCTTGCAGCACGCCTCCGGCGAATACATCAGCCTCATCGATGCGGATTTGCAGCAGCGGCCGGAGATCGTTCGGGATATGGTGAACATCTTGGATGAAAAACCGGAATACGACATTGTGGCCGCCTACCAAGACCGGCGCAATGAGGGAAAGGTCCTCTCTTTCTTCAAGAAGAGCTTCTATAAGGTTATCAATAAGCTGTCCAAGGTTACCTTGCAGCCAGATGCCAGCGATTTCCGGACCTTCCGCCGCAGTGTGAGGGACAGCATCCTGGAGCTTACCGAATACCATCGCTTCTCCAAGGGCATCTTCGCCTGGGTGGGCTACTCCACCTGCTTCATCCCCTATACCGCCTGTGAGCGGGCCAACGGCACCACAAAATGGAGCTTCTGGAAGCTTTTCAACTATGCCGTGGAGGGCATCATCGGCTATTCCACTGCGCCGTTGCGGCTGGCCACCCTTTTTGGCACCGTCAGCGGCATTGCTGCCATTGTCTATCTGATTGCGGTCATCATCGAAAAGCTGACCCGGGGCATTGCTGTGCCGGGGTACGCAACCATCATTGTGCTTCTGCTGCTGTTTTCCAGCATTCAGCTGTTCTGCATCGGCATCATCGGCGAGTACGTGGGCCGGAATTTCGAGCAGAGCAAAAATCGGCCCATTTATATTGCGAAAGAAGTACTGGGAGAGGACGAATAAGATAGATTCGTTTCCCTGGCAAGCGTTTGGCTCCCCTTTCGAGGGGAGCCATAGACGGGTGTCCGTAAAACAGTTAATCCTCCGTATGGCTTAGACCATGCGGAG